>Ga0315914_1011156_pt1 | contig 10894 bp, 4 predicted proteins | sample MpolenodulesMG_FD_203920 | JGI IMG/M metagenome (GOLD analysis project Ga0315914, IMG submission 203920) | Medicago polymorpha root nodule microbial communities from Los Angeles, California, United States - elongated nodules | ecosystem: Host-associated > Plants > Roots > Nodule | place: USA... | reverse complement strand
ACAGTCATCAGCTTTCGCGTGTACGACTTAGCGTTTAAAATAGCGTTTTTGAAAATTAAGAATGTCAAAATTATTTTAAGAAAATGCTATCGCTGAATTACTAAAATAATTCCTGATTATTCCACAGACAGATATGAGTTTCGTTCTTTCGATACGAAACAGATATCATGCTTTTTCAGTTTTCACTATAAAAATTCATCGTTAAAAATCAGAATAATCAGGCATAAAAATAATTCCTGCTATAAAATTCAATCATACATTTCAACTGAACATCATTGGTACGACAGTTTCTACATTCCGGACACTTCTAAAAATCTACTCAGACATACTAATAATAATAAATATACTTCTCTTCAGGCTACTTAACATGGTACGAACAGTGAGTAATAACATAAAACAATTATAAATAATAAACAGAACTAACCTGAAGCAGATGAAACCGCAACAGTACAGGGGAAATGGAACAGCAGCAGCAACAAAGAAAAGGAGCACTTGAATGATGCAGCAGAAGTGAAATAAAAATAAAAAGGAGCAGCTCACACAACACAGTAGTAAATCATTGAATTGAAAACTAATGATTATTGAATTGAAATTGCAATGTAACAAGGTTGTTTTTGTGACAGGTTCGAATTAAATAGAAACTAAAAAATGCAGATTACAAAGAAAATGCTTCTGTCTATCTAAAGCTTACCTAAACTTTTTCCAACCCTTTCTTTCTCCTCTTTGGACCTATTTATAGGCCAAGCATCCTTTTCAACGTGTTCTGGTCGTGCACTGCGGGTGGAGAGAGTGGAAGAGAAAATGGGGAAAACTGCTACTGAACGTGGGGGAGACTGATTCTCCTGAACCCGTGACGGGCGTCACAGGGCGTGACGGTCTGCTCGTCACGGGGTGCTGGTGACGGCCAGGTCGAGTTGAAGGGTGACGGTCAACCCGTCACAGGGTGTGACGGCCGTCACCCTGAAGCTGGATTTTTCAGGACTTGTTCCTTTGATTGTTTTCTCGCCGAATTTCGCCGTTTCTGCGCATGGAGGCCTCTATTGCTGTGTACCTGAAACATAGCCATACAACCCAGCATAACATAGGCAAAACAAGAGAATCTAGGCCTAAACTACACACAAAACGAGCTGAAATGATGTTGTGTTTTACATGTTATCATATTTTTAGGCTATGCAGAAAATATCAAAGCATACAGATTCTTGAATATTGAATCGAATGACTCATATTCTGTTAATACAGTAATTGAGTCAAGAGATGCAATTTTTCAAGAAGATAGATTTAACTCAATTTCTTATCCCAATGATATTGTTCATTCTAATGTACAAAATTTAGAAAACAATGAATCTAATGTAGATACATTGGATGGTTAAGAACTTAGAAGAAGTAAGAGGATCCGGAAAGAGAAAGATTTTGGATCTGATTTCTTCATGTTTCTTGTAGAAGGAACACGTAAATCCATATATAGTTATGGACCAATTTACTTTAACCTTGAGAGTGATCCGGTAACATATGAAGAGGCTATAAAATCTCAAGATTCAGCCTTTTGGAAAGAAACTATTCAAGAAGAAATGGATTCAATTATGGGTAATAAAACTTGGAAAGTGGTAGATCTCCCACCCGGATCCAAACCGATAGGTTGTAAATGGATCTTTAAAAAGAAAATGAAAGTGGATGGTACCATTGATAAATTTAAGGCTAGACTAGTTGCTAAAGGGTTTACATATGCACCTGTTGCAAGAATTGCATCAATCAGAATGCTAATTGCACTGGCATCCATCCATAAGTTTGTAATCCATCAAATGAATGTTAAAACGACTTTCCTAAATGGAGAGTTGGTTGAAGAGGTATATATGAAACAACTAGAAGGGTTTGTGATCAAAGGTCAAGAAGATAAAGTGTGTAAATTAACTAAGTCTTTATATTGGTTGAAACAAGCACCCAAACAATGGCACCAAAAATTTGACCAAGTTGTGTTAGCCAACGGATACATCATAAATGAATCTGAAAAGTGTATTTACAGTAAATTCCAAAATGGAAAAGGTGTCAAGATCTGCTTATATGTAGATAACATGTTGATCTTTGGTACAAGTATAAATGAGGTAGAAGAAACCAAAGCTTTCTTATCCAAAAATTTTGATATGAAAGATTTAGGAGAAGCTGATGTGATTTTATGAATTAAAATCATAAGAGATGGTAACCATATTGGTTTATCCCAATCTCATTACATAGAAAAGGTTCTTCAGAAATTCAATCATTTAGATTGTAAACCGATCTCCACCCTATTTGACCAAAGTGTCAGTTTGCAACCAAACAAAGGTTGTCCAGTGGCACAACTTGAATATGCTAAAGTAATCGGATGCTTGATGTATGTTGTGACTTGTACTAGACCTGACATAGCATATGTTGTTGGAAGGTTAAGTCAGTAAACTAGCAATCCAAGTAAAGAACATTGGCACACTGTGAAATGAGTATTAAAATACTCGAGGGAACAATGAACTATAGTTTGACATATAGTGGAGACCCTTATGTTTTGGAAGGATACATGGATGCTAGTTGGGTAACATATGTTGAAGATCATACTTCCACAAGTGGATGGATCTTCAACCTTGGTGGAGGTGCAGTTTCTTGGGGTTCAAAGAAACAGACATGCATTGCCGACTCCACCATGGCTGCAGGGAGTAAAGAGGCAGAATGACTAAGAAATTTATTGTATGAGATACCAATTTGGCAAAAGCCAATGGCGCTAGTATCCATACATTGTGATAGCCAATCCACACTATCAAAAGCTTATAGCCAAGTTTATAATGGAAAATCAAGGCATTTTGGTTTAAGACATAGCTATGTAAGAGACTTGATTTCTAATGGAGTAATTTCCATCATGTTCGTAAGAACAGAGAAGAATCTTGCAGATCCTTTGACAAAAGGTCTAACAAAGGATATGGTGTTGAAGACATCACTGGGGATGGGACTCAAGCCCATATCTAATTTATTACCAATAGTGAAAACTCAACCCACACTTGAGTAGCATCAAGTCTTGGGTTCAATGGTGAAAGTACACTATTAGAGTAATTGTAGTACTTGACAATAGATACATCCCAAGGGTAAAAGTACTTGGACCATAAGAAGAAAAATGGTAGGATGAGATTCTTCTCTTAATGAACATATAACATATATTTGCTGGAATGCATACTTATGGGGCATTCCCGATATAGTCTACCTATGTGACAATCAAGTTTGACCGCTTCATGGAGTTCAAGGGCTTGATTCTTAAATTCTCATGAAAAGGGATATATGACACAAGACCTTCTTAATGTGTCATTTTACAAGTCTCTTTATCAACGATATCGAGATTCTATGTGTAAGTTATGCACACTTGTTCTAATGAATAGTTGGTTCAAAGCTTGCCTACCATACTATTTGAGAATGAGCGAAAACTTAACTTACTAAGTAATGGTTCAAATTGTGAGATACCATTATCTGAAGGCATGAAATTTTCGGATTTATGATATTTAATATTTTGAAAATGGTGGCGAATTGTTGGTGATTTCCAAAATAAAGGAATCACTTTAGATCAAAAGTTGTAACTCTTCATGAGAACCTTTCATATACATTAGAAACTTTGGCAAATAGGTGCTTATTGAACCTTAGCATTGGTTCAAGTGTATATGATTATAATCTTTGACAAAGGGGTGCTTAATGAACCTTAGCATTGATTCAAATGTATATGATCATAACCTTTGGCAAAAGGGTGCTTTATGAACCATAACATTGATTCAAGTCAAAGGGGTGTTTTCTCTCATGTGAAGGGTCATATAATGCACTATAAATACTTACATTTGGGCTTTGATTTGACACACACAGAACAGAAATTTTGTTGCATTAACAACATAATTCTCCATCATTATCTTACTCAAAATCATCCATCAATTCTCTAATGCTAAGAAAATTGAAGGAATTTTACTCTAAACCCAGAAATACAAAGACATGAGTTTTACAAGAAGCAATTTTAGATCTGGGTTTTTACTAAAAAAAATTGAATCTATGACTTCGTAACATAGCTTTGGCCACCGCATTTTCCTCTTCTCTTCGTGCTTTAACAATTTTTTTTTCCGCATACGAGTGTTTATTGAATTACCTTTAGATCTGGGTTTTTACATTTACTATGTACTTAAACTGAATTTAAGTTAACATAAAAAATGTAAATTAACGTTAGCGCCTGCATGTTGCACCATCAAATAACCGTCGTTGTACGTTGAACAACAATAAATTTTTTGAAACTCTAGCATCATTAAAATAGAAGAAGAAATTCACTTACTTATATGCAATCGAGTATGGATGAAAGATGTTTTGATTCACTCTTCAATCTTCCATTGAGATTGATTGAACATCCATGATTGTTTGAGGATGAGAGAAGGTGAAATTTTAGAATGACAATGAATGAAATAATGGTTTTAAGAAAATTTGTATAAAAGGACAATTTTGATATTATTGTAATCTTTTAAGTAAATTTGAGTGTAACCATAAATTCATGGGGTGTGAATAGAAAAATTCTCAGTTTTAATTGCTTTTTATAGAAGAAAATACTTGTGAGTAGAATGCATGGGAAAATGGGACATGTACTTTTTACTTGTAGAATACTTCACCAATATTTATTGCATAAATAAATTACAGAGAATACTAGAGGTATACAATTCAATTCAACAAGAGACTAATACATAAGAGATAAATAACATAACCATATAATATATAACAAAGAGACAATCCACCATTCTATTTCATGGAGGATAGTTTCTCCTCACCCTTCAACATCTCGCAAAACAATCAATTTGTCTGGATTACACAGTCCTCACATACAAAACGGAGTGTCTTTTGCACACCCGGATTGTATAATCTAGACAAATGGAGTGTTTTGAGATATGTTGTGTAAGAGGAGAAGTTTCCTAAATTTACAATGCAAATAATTCACAAACAATTCATAAAAGAGGAGAAACCATTCATCTTCCTAGGGTAGGATTTTGACTGCGCACCTTAATATGATCCACCACCAATGCACTATCGAGTACCCTTTATTGAAGATCCACAATATTTTGCCACCCTATACCATAGTTTAAGTGTTAACCTCTTTAGATATAAAGTCTAATATATATATATATATATATATATATATATATATATATATATATTTTTTTTTTTTAAAAAGTTGATACTTGAAATACAATATCATGAAAGATAACTTTTGAACATATATACAGCTTACACAATCATGAAAGATAGATAGAAATTAAACAAGTTCTGTATGAAAACATATGCTTATTTTCAAGGAAATAAGAAGAAAAAAAATCCTTGAAACTCTTCCAAATATACTTTTAGATACTATAATGATGTATTATGATGACTATTTGATGTTAAATGTAAGTATATATGAGAAGTGTAAAGTTAAAGTATTACTACCGGTTAATCTTTAAGCCACCATCTGCATTTCACGTAAATATCATCCACTAAATTGTTCATGAAATTGAAATAAGCATGTCTCCAAGAACGCTTGACTAAGATTGAACCAAATACACCCCAGAAGCCTATAATAAATCCAAATGTCAGACTTATGTAAAATCCATGATTGAGAAGCAAATCTTCATCGTCTTGAATATTTACTTTTGGTTCATGTGTTGGCTCCCCATTAACGCACAATTTTACAAGTGGCGGTCCACAAAGATCAAGATTATCTTCGTAAAATGAGGCATTGAAACTTTGTAGTTGTGTACCGGTTGGAATTTCTCCAGATAGTTCATTATGAGACAAATCTAACACACCAAGCCGATCTATTTGGGAAAGACTAAAAGGAATTGAACCAAGCAACTTATTTCGTGACAAATCAAGAGAGTCAAGTGATGTTATCTTTCCAATATCTGAAGGAATTTTCCCAGTGAAGTTGTTTCTTGATAAATTCAATGAGACCAATTGAATCAAATATGCTAATTCAAGTGGAATCTCTCCTGAAAAGTGATTACTTGAGAGGTCTATGTTTTTTAGAAGAGACAATTCAGTGTTCTTGAACATTTGTTCTACACCTTTCCATGTCAATAATGCATTTAATTGATAGTCTATGTTATAAGGCATGGGTCCTTGGCTGATAACATAATAATGACCGGTAAAACCGTGTGGTGATGCTTTTTGAGTCATTGAAGTGAAATTTTTAATGCATTTGGGAATCTGCCCAAATAGATTGTTCAATGAGAGATCAAAGAGTTGAATTTTTTGTAGATAGCAAAGTTCAAATGGTAAACTTTCAAAGAAGTGATTCCTTCCTAAGCTTAAAACTTTCAACTCTTTTAATTCACTTCCAATCCAATAAGGGATGCGTCCTTCTAATCTATTTTCTCTCAAATCTAGCAGTACTAACTTTGTGCAGTTCATTAAGGAGAAAGGGATCTCTTCTGTTAAGCTATTGTTCCTCAATATTAATGCTCGCAGTTTTACAAGTGATCCCATTGAAGTAGGAATCTCCCCTGAAAAATTGTTGTGGCTAAAATCTACATAAACTAATGACTTGAAATTGCTCCAACAGTCTGGAATTCGTCCAGATAATTGATTGTTCGAAACGTCAAACTGAACTAACATTTCATCTGTGCCATTTGCACATAGAAGTGGACCAGAATCAAAGAATTTATTTTTGGATAGATCAATAAATCTAGAACCCCGTAGAAATGCTGGAATGGGCCCTTCAAATTCATTTGATGAAAGAGATAAAAATGAACAATGATTTTTTACTTCAAGATTTGGAATTAATCCTTTGAGATTGTTGTATGAAAGGTTGAATGTCAGGCATTCTTGCGATGATAGTTTAGCCCAAAACCACTCCGGAACATTATCTGAAATTCCAGCATTAGAAATACGAAGATATCGAATGTGTTTTTGTGTTTGAATCCATGTAGGAAATGGAAGACCAAGTTTACAGGATCCCAATCCTATACCACGTAGTTGAAAAGGCGGGACCCAATTTTCAGTAAATCTCAATACTAGCAAATTGTCAGACAAGTATAATTCCTTTAACATTGACATACCAGAAAAATGCAAGTCAGAGATCACACCTTTTAAAGAGTTTGAATTCATCCGTAGTGCCCTTAGTTTAGCTGGAAATCGAATATCTTCAGATATCGTCCCGTTTAGCCTATTTTTATGAATATCAAATATTTCCAAAGATGAGAATATTGAGAGATCAGGTAGTGTGCCATTGATTCGATTAATGCTTAGATCTAATTGTTGGAGTGAGTATCTTGCACATCTAGATAAGTGATGGATTATTACTTGAAGTTCACCATTGAAACTGTTATCAGACAGCTCCAATGATTTCAACTCACATGCATTCATCCAAAATGATTTTGGAATCCCCCCTTCTAAAGAGTTTGATCTAATGGATAAATTCTCCAACTCAAATGGCAAGGTACTACCTTCGTGAATCATTCCTGTCAATAGATTAAAAGAAAGATCCAACGTTTTCAATGATGTGAATATAGAAAGGTCGGGTAAAGTTCCAGTGATTCCATTATAACTGAGGTCTAACACTTGAAGTGAGTTTCTAACACAACCAATAGACAAATTGTGAAGAATTGATTGAAGGTCTTCGGTGAAATTGTTGCCATCCAACTCTAAAGACCGTAAGGTGCATACCCTCATGAAGGATTTAAAGACCTCACCTTTCATTCTATTATGTGATAGGTTAAGCCTTTCAAGAGACTTCATCACCAAGCCATGGTCATGTGATGGAGGAGTATCCAAGAGGTTAAAAGAAAGGTCAAGCTCAACAATGTTGGAACTTATGTTTGACACCCACTGGAATATCATTGATGACATAAAGTTGTTCCTAGAGAGATCAAGGATAGAAAGAGAAGTGGAAAGGTTGAATTTAGAACGACTTGGGGAAAGGATAAAATGATCAGAAAGGCCACAATTTTCTAAACTCAGTTCTCTCAATTTTGTTAGCTCACCAACCATTTGCAGCCAATTATTAAATCTATCAAGATTTGATATCGACAGCAGGTGAAGATGGGTTAAAGAAGTAAGATTAGACAGCCACTTACCTCCACTGTGATCCTCGTTGTCAATTGTCCGAGCACTATCACCATATCCACCAATATAAAGCTCTTGTAGGTTTCTAAGCTTTCCAAGTTGAGATGGTATTTTTCCTTTTAAAGAATTTCCAAAGAGAATCAGATATTGCAAGTTGGATAAATTTCCAAGTTGAGGTGGAATGCTTCCTTCCAAATAATTTTGGTTGAGATTAAGAAATTGCAAGTTGGAGAGGTTTCCAAGTTGATGAGGAATCACACCATCCAGATGATTGTTGAAAAGATTCAAGTATTTCAAATGAGAAAGATACGACAATTGAATTGGAATTTGTCCGTCAAAATTACAATTCGAAATATCAAGGTATCTTAGGTTTCTTAGAGATCCAAAGAAACCAGGGACATTACTATATCCAAAATAATTTCCACCGAGGTTCAAATGCTTTAACTGCCGCAACTCCATCAGCGACTTGTGGATGTCACCGCTGATATAAGATCTATTTCCGCCATAATAACCATAATAATAATCATAATCATCAACATAATCATCATAATTACCATGAAGGTCGAGCATAAGTACATGGCCAGTGAGGTTGCTGCAACCAATTCCATACCATTGGCAGCAATCTTCTGTCGTCCAAGATGACAACATGTCGTATGGATCAGTAAGGCCAGCCTTAAATTGAAGAAGTGCCTGCCTTTCACTTTGTAGGCACCTAACAACCTCTTTTGAACAAACACGGTTGGCTTGTAATACTAAACACATGAGAAATATGGATTGAATCAATTTCAAACAAAATTGATTCATCATTGACATCGTGGTCATGACAAGTTATGTTATGTTTCAAGATATGTATGTAATTTGATTGATTGTTGTGTTTACTTAATTGCATTGCCAATAGCTGAATTTATAATATATTGTAGCCAAGTAACATAAGGAGAAAAACAAAAGAGAGTGAAGATAACGCAGAAGACTTGAGAGTCTTTCATAAAAAACAAAATAATGTGACTTGGAAAATTCTGAGCCTATTTTCTTAGACTAACAATCCTTTTTCTTTTTTATTATGTTCAAGACAGATGCTAATTATTAATTATCTTTTGACAAGATGTTAGTAATTATTGTTGAATTTATAAAAAATTGTAGTCAAGAGCCATTTTTGAAGAAAACCAAAAGAGTAAAGATAACGTAGAAGACTTTATAGTCTTTCATAAAAAACAAAACATGGAGACTTCAGAGTGAAATTATATCAGTCCCAAGATGTTTGTCATTCATTCTTGTTTATTTTACAGACTATGAAAATTGCAAAACACATACACAATAGAGGTGTCAATGGAGCCCCAAATTTCAAATTCCACTTAAAAAAGCTCTCACCAAACACACTAAATTAAAGCCCCCTAATTGAACAAAATATTTGGGGTCAAGCCCACTCAAAAATATCTATTTATTTGTGGGCCTAAAAAAGTCTCACTATAAAGGTAAAAAAAAAGTTTTTTTCGGTAAAAAAAAAGTTTTTCCGGTAAAAAAAAGTTTTTTTCCGATAAAAAAAAAAGTTTTTCCACTAAAAAAAAGTTTTTTTCGGTAAAAAAAAAGTTATTTGTTTTTTAAAAAAATGTTTATAGAAATTTTGGGGCTTTGGGGCCTTTTGATTTTTTTATTTGTGGGCTGGACTTTTTAATCTTGTGAATTTTCAAGCCCCCTTACCATGTGGACTGGGGCCTAAACTTCAAAATCCCATGATATTGACACCTCTAATACAGACTATGAAAATTGCAAAACACATAAAATCACTCATGAACTCACTTTTATTTTTTTAATTACTTCTTTTTTTTTGGTAACCAAAAGTAATGCATAGAACATTACATCATTTCATTAAACAAAAGAGAAGTACAAAGAAAGAAAGGATTGATGGTTCTACTAGAAAGTGTTTTAAATTAAGAGAAATATGAAAATACAGAGTTTATAAAATTAATTCTAGACCTACACCCGTGTGACACACGAGTTGGGTCTGATGTAATACCCAATACTATGTCGTGATTCACTATTCATGAAGATATTAATGTTAAACATCAAAAAAACATATCTAAAAGTAGATACAAATTATTACACATTTCTAAATCACATTTGATTTTAGAGTATCATCTTCACTATCTTCCTTAGTTATCAATATTCTCAAACCTTTTCTTGAGGTAATGCAACATATAATTGACCATATGAGAATAATTGTGTTGGAAGATATACTCTGACATGTTTAAGTGATTGTCTTTGACTTTTATTAATGGTCATTTCAACATTTATTCTCATTGAAAACTCTTCCTTGACATCTCAGTTCTGTCTCCCTCTCTTCCACATATCACTTTTCATGATTCAGTTTATCTCTCTGATTTATTTTTCCTCCCTTTATTTTTTTCCCTCTGCAGTAGAGCTTCATATATTACTATGAAATTGACTATATTATTACTTTTATAGTTATATTCAATATTAAGTTATCAAACTACCTCAAAAAGCAACAAAAACAAAAGATGGACTACAATAAAAAAGACAAATCAAAAGGAAAAATATATACAAAAGTCTGCACCAAAAAATTGGTCATAACCGCAAAGGCTGTTAAATCTATAAAAATGAAAAGGAAAAGAAACTGCTATGTGGTAATCGAAAGAAAAAATAATAATGAAAAGGAACTGCTACGTGGTAACCGAAATATTAGGCTTAATAGCAGTTTTCACCCCTAACTTTCACGAAGTTGCAATTTTGCCCCCCTAAGAAAAAAACTACAAAACCACCCCGTAAGTTTTGCAACTGTAGCAGTTTTGGCCCCCCAAGCATAAAAAAA
>Ga0315914_1011153_pt1 | contig 10899 bp, 5 predicted proteins | sample MpolenodulesMG_FD_203920 | JGI IMG/M metagenome (GOLD analysis project Ga0315914, IMG submission 203920) | Medicago polymorpha root nodule microbial communities from Los Angeles, California, United States - elongated nodules | ecosystem: Host-associated > Plants > Roots > Nodule | place: USA... | reverse complement strand
TATATATATATATATATTTGGTATTTTTTTCCTTTATCATTTAAGAAGTGTAACAAACAAACTAGATAAGTATATTTATACTTACTTTTGTATTATCCCAATTATACCCTTAAACAATTTTTTCTATAATACAATTCTTGTTGGTGTCCTTAAAAAATAATTTAGATCATATTTTTTGTTATATTGTATTATTTTGTTGTGTCGTTGAAATAGATAATCATGGTTAGTTTGATTTTTTATAGCTTGAAAGCAACAAACATTTATATTTTTTTAGTTTTAATCAAAATCAAAATTTCATAAAAAAAACACCGTTCATAATTTTCAATTGTTAGCGCAATAAAAAGAGCAGAAAAAGAATGTCCGTCTTTTCGCTAGTATGAATAATATCGTTAAAAAAAATAAAACTAATAATCAAAATTTCAACTCAGAATGAAAATCTAATAATGGAAGTTAGAAAGTGTCGTTTTAGAATATTAACATCAAATTAATGAAGTGTATCTTTGCACCTTTTCTTACTATTACTAGCGAAACAACGGGCACTCACGTGTCCGTCTTTCCTCTTTTTTTATTACGCTAACGTGTGTAGATTATCAACGATATTTTATAAAAATCCGCACGTAAATTTCAAACGATTTTTTATATAATTTTTTTATATAGATTAAAATTATAAGTATAGATGTTTTTTACTTTCAAATATAACAAACTCAACAAACCATATTTATCTTTTTCAATGACAACAATAAAATTAACAAATACTCCCTCCGTTCCTTTTTAAGTGTCTTTTTAGGGTGAAATTTTTGTTCTTATTTAACTGTCTTTTTGGTATTTTAAGGGTACGATTTGTCAATTATATCCTTTGTCAATTACTTTTTTTTTCTCAATAAAACTAATTAATGCTATCTATTTGGAAAACTAAAGTATGTTTTTTTACACAAAGTTTGTTTATTGTTATCTTTAAATTTAAACATACTTGTGTTACAAACAATGGTTTCAAAAAAAGTTAAAATTCTATAAATGAGATGAGTAGCAATTGTTAAAAATTTCAAGTGTAAAGTAAAAGAACAGATTTGGGAGGAGAAAAATATAAAACTCCATGAATGTTCAAAAGGAAGAAAAAGTGGAAGACTCGTTGGAATTGCTGATGAAAAGTGAAGAGGAAGCAATAGTTGAAGACTCATTTGACAAGATACAAGAACAAGAACAAGATGGCGATGAAGAAGAAGAAGTTTCATCAATATAATTTTTATATAGGAATTTGTTGGCGAAAAAGATAATAACTGACAATTGTTTGTTACGAGAGAAAGATAATATACTAAATTTATTGGAAAGATAAAGTGTCTACAAAAAAGTAGGAATTTATTGGTAGATAGATTAAAATGAGGGTATAATAGGAAAAAAATGTGCAAAAGTAGACATCACTATTTTAGTGTTAATTTTCTAAAAAGACACTTAAAAAGGAACTGAGGGAGTGTAATAAAAATTCTTATCTTTTTTAATAATAGCAACAATATAACATTATTATAGGAAAATTTGTTTAAAGGTACAATTGAAAAAATAAAAATTCAGCCCAAAATTCCTCCAAAATCCTATATTTTCTTTATATACAATATAGATTTCTAGAAATTTGCGTGTAAATTACAAACAATTTTTTATATAAATTTATTTATATAGATTAAAATTATAAGTATAGATATTTTTTACTTTCAAATGTAACAAACTCAATAAACCATATTTATCTTTTTCAATGACAACAATAAAATTAACAAATATAATAAAAAAATCTTATCTTTTTTAATAACACCAACAATATAATATTATTATTGAAAAATTTGTTTGAGGGTACAATTGGAAAAATAAAAGGTCAGCCCAAAATTCTCCCAAAATCCCCTATTTTCTTTATATCAAGTATATATACCCTTATTTTAATCCAACAATAAATTCCTATTTTTTTCTCACACTTTATATTTCCAACAATAAATTTAATATGTCATCTTTATCTTGTAAAAAACATTTGTAATTTTTAACAATCACTACTCATTTTATTTATATAATTTTAACTCTTCATGAAAACAATATCATAGGTAACAAAATTTTGTTTAAATTTGAAGATGACAAGAAACAAACTTTAGTATTCTAAATATATAACATTAATTGGTTTTATTGAAAAAGATAAGAGTAATTGGCAAAGGGTATAATTTACAAATGGTATCATTAAAATACCAAAACGATAATTAAACAGGAACACTAAATTCACAGTCAAACAACACTTAAAAAAGAACGGAAAGAGTAATGAATATAGGAAAATTCTATGGTGAAATCATGAGAATGACTTTTCTGGTGAAGTTAAATGACAAATCATTGAGCATTTGTGTATTTAATACATATCACGTCAAATTATATGGTGTATTGCACATTTTCCCATAAGGTGTGTCCTTGATTAAATCAAAATTAAACATAGATTCTCATTTGTGCACTAATTAAGATTGAAATTCCCCTTAATATTTTGTATGAGGACTGGTTTGTAATAAGGTAAAGTTTAGTTTTAGAGTGGTCCACCAACAGAACACTAGCTGACATAACATCGGCAGTTATACTATTGGCTAAACAAAATAAATTTCCCAAAAAAGTCAATTTTATGACTGCACCGTAGAAGCCTACGTGAATATATCCTCTTAATTCATCCATATTTTTTAGTCATAGGAGTTGGATCAAGCTATTCTTCATTAGGTAATTAGTGGCACCGAGAATGGAACCCACGATAACTAATGAGTAATACTTCCCTCAAAATCTAATGAGTGATGCTTCTCATATATAATATGGGATTAGAGCTGACAATGAACTAAATCAACTTTAATAGTGTTTGAGATTTGACTTGACAATCAAGCAGTTGAACTTGTTTTTATGCACCATATGAATTGAACTTGAGCTGAAAATTACGTTTATTGTTTAAATGAGTTAGTTATGGGCTATATATAATTCTTCTTGTTTAAATAGTGAGCTGACTTTTTTATTGAAGAGAAATGATGAGACTTTCAAAAAATTTAAACCTCTACCTTATACATATCGTTAAAGTAGATAAAAAATAGTGATGTAGGCACTGGTTCAAGGTTCAAACACTACAACAACAACTTTAACAACAAAAATCAAACTTTATCCTACTAAGTGGTGTCGAGAGGTTCTACAATTTGTTAATCATATGTTTGTTACTTGTAGGTCACGTCTAAAGTTTGGTATCAGATTTTGAGATCGTTAGACTGGGATTTGGTCCTCATGAGGAGTTAATGAGACTTTTTTAGGCTTATATTGCAGCTTCTGGGAGAACTGAGTTTAGAATTGTTTTTGTTCATATGGCATACAACTGTGTGATGCATCAGATCTGCTCCCAATGAATTATTGTTCTCTACATCAGAGGTAGAGCTATTGGTTAATAAAATCCAGTTCACTTCCTAGCATTGTTTTTTTGACAACTTGGTCACGTTGTTCATATATATTAGGAGTGGGTTGCAGAACCGCTTCTTTGTTGGGACCGATAGTACATGTCTAGGGTATGTGTTTGGGAGCCTTTGAGCAGTAGGCTTGGATTTTTATTGCATTTCATACTTCCTCTGGTCCTATTTATAAGAAAAAATTGATTTTTTTAGATTCATTGAGTAATTGATGACTTGATGTATGTTATCTAGAATATAGATCAAATACATCATTTATGCAACGAATCAAAAAAGTCAAAAATTTCATATAAATAGGACCGGAGGGAGTATCTATTACCAATTTTGAAATGATCATTTAATTCATTTTATTATGAGTTTTTATATAGACCAAGTCTTACATAGACACATGTCGTTCGGATTCTAGCCACGTTTCAGTCATCGGAGGAGTGTAGTTCCTAAGTTGACTAGTTTCTAAGGGGATAGTTCGTCCGATCGATTTACCTCCGGGAATTTGATATGAGAAATTCCAGTTCCTATATTCTAATAGGTATACTAAGGTCGTTTTCACAAATCTGATTGATTGTACTTGTTGCCGTTCAGATTCTAGCCACGTTTCAGTCATCGGAGGAGTGTAGTTCCTAAGTTGACTAGTTTATGAGGGGATGTTTGTCTGATTGACTTACCTTCGGGAATCCGATCTAAGAAATTCCAGTTCCTATATACTTATAGGTATACTAAGGTCGTTTTGAACGGTCTGATTGATTGTACACTTTGACGTTCAGATTCTAGCCATGTTTCAGTCACCAGAGGAGTGTAGTTCCTAACAAACAAACTAACTACTACGAGGGTTTAGGGTTTATTTATTTAATTTTTTATAAAAAAAACTAACTACATTAGGGTTTAAGGTTTATTTAAAGGTTAGTTTTCCTAACAAATAAACTAACTACTACAAGGGTTTAGGGTTGAGGGACTATTTAACAATGTCCCAGATATTTAAATATTCTTCATCGCTCAATCGTGTCAGTCAGTGGCTCCGAATAAAATTAACAATGTCCCAGATATTTAAATATATTCATCGCTCAATTGTGTCAGTCAGTGTCTCAGATTAAAATTAACAATGGTCCAAATATTTAAATATTTTTTTATCGCTCAATCGTGTCAGTCAGTGTCTTAGAATAAAATAAACAATGTCCGAAATTGGTTAAATATTCTTCATCGCTCAATCACGTCAGTCAGTGGCTCAGATTAAAATTAACAATATTTAATTTTTTTTCCCTCTAGTTGAGCACTTTAAAAATGCATTTCTAACACAAGAATAATCTAAGAAATCAAATAATAAAATAATTAAAGAGTAAAATCAACAAATAGTACATAAATCGGGAGCAAATTGTCTCTAGTCACATAAGAGTGCGGTGGAATCACATCCATACATTTTCCTCTACTTGACTAGGTCAAAATGATTAAATAGCCATTTAATGGTAAAGATTTACACTGGACTGCATCCAGTGAAAAGTCCATGGGAGAGGATTCCCATCCACATAAATCCTCAACCTCAATTGAGTATTTTATTGTATTTTTCATTGATAATTACAATTCCATGTGTTCCCATAAATCACTTAAAATCCACTAATAACTAGACTAAACTCTTCCCATTCTCCTTAGAAAACTATACTAGACTATACACATTTCAGAGTGCATCTCTTAATAAACTATACTAGACTCTTCTCATTCCACATAGTAAACCGTTGATGCATTTACTGATTTGGTAATTGGCAAAATATTAATTTGCCATCATTAAAAGACTCCATATCCCATATTTTCTAACTTTTCGATTCCTCTTCATGCTTTACTGCTAACTACTTTTTTTTTTTTTGAGTAAAGGCAAAATTAATGCATTTCATTCAAGAACAAAGAGTACAAAGTTGATGGTACACTATAAAAAAGATGGAGGCTAGGATGAGATAAGAAAGCTCTAGCTATGCTATGAGCAACCCTACTGCTAACTACTTTTATTATTCCAATTCTTCTGAATGAAATTACCTGCTTGAAAATACAACAAAAAAAACTTCAGTGCACATCATATCTTCTATCCACTATTACGAAGAAAGGCACATCCAAGAGATCCATGTCACAGAATCATGAAACAAACAAAAGGAAGATCACCAAAGACAAAAACATCTGAACTAGTGGTCATTTCAACCACGTAATCATTTTATAAAGACAAAGCTAGCACCTCATGCACACATAAGTAACCACATAGAACTAACTATTATGTGAGAAACATACTCATTTACCATCATTTGTCCGTTCCTCCTATATATCAACAAGAAACAACATTGAAAACGTAGACAAGGACAAAAACAGCTCCAACTATATAAAGAATAAAATGACAGATTTGTTTGTACATTTCCTTTGGTTCCACGCTAAGCTAAAATAAGTCATTTGTTTTTCAATTTTGAGTTATACTTTCAGTATAAAGACAAAAATATCACATACATAATCCGCACAACGCACATTACAGTCGAACTAAAATAGATTATTTACATTTTGTCACGTTTTTTTTTAAATGGCAAATTTGTTCTCGATGAGAATTGCAAGACACAAAACACTTGAGGAAAAAACAAAGAAACAAATACAAATGGCGCCACAAATATACGAAACATCAACACTACAAGAATTCTTGCATTTTACCAGTGGCAGAACCCGTGGTAAAATGCTAAAAGCCTTGGCAACTGGACGATTGTCAGGAGTTTTGCCAGGAGCAGAATCACCAGCAAATCTACTCATCGCAAATGATCCTGCCAGGGGTTTAGCTTTTGGCAAATGCACTCCTGGCATAGGCCCTGGCTCAACCCCTGACAATCTCTGTATGCTTGATTGCAGGCTTTTATGACACATTCTGGTCAATGTAGGCTTTTGCAGCATCACATCAGTCATTTTCAAAACATGTCAGAGACATTGCGAGGGGTTAACTCCTGGAAAATTGTATACGAATATTTTTTTTAAAAATCAAAATATTAAAATTTAATAATTAAAATAATATCAAAAACAATTTAAATATTTTTTTTCGAAAATTAATTAAATTTAATTATTAAAATATTTAAAAAACGTATTTAAATTTTTTTTATTTCTTTTTTTAAAAATTGTTTTAATAATTAAAATTATTTAAAATAATTTTAAAAAACATTTTTAAAATGTTTCTTTTTAATTTAATTGGTTTAGAAAAAGTAGTTAACAATGCAAATTAAAGTAATAGCACACAAAATATCAGGTCTAGCATCATTGAAATTAAAATTGTACGAAATATTACAAACCATAAGTATCAAATAGGTAGAAATTGTACCGGGAAGTATAGGAAACTTCCCCAAATATCACATACCAAAAAATTAAATAGATAAAGGCACGAGAGAATATATCATAAAGGACACACATCACAACCGGGTCCAACTTCAATCCTCATCATCATCCACATCATCCACGTCATCCTCCTCATCTCTATCAACTGGATAAGGCTCAACATTGGGACTTAAAACTGGCGCTCTAGTGTGGGAGGGATCTTGAGCCTGTGCTTGCCTAAACTGAGCCAGCTGCTCCTCATATGATCTTTGGCGGTTAAGTAAATCTTGCACAACAGCCGCTTGACTCGCGATCTGCTACGTGAACTGCTCTTGTGTCAATCTCTGAATAAGTTCCCGCATCTCTGGTGTCAGCTCAAGCTGCTGGGAGGATCCTTCACCATGATTGAGGGTAAGTCTGAGGGTTGATGCAACACTACTCTTCCGGTAGTTAGTGGCCAAGTTACCAAGACCATAGAGCTTTCCTTTCTTCTTGTCGCCAACACTTTTTTCCAAGTCCGAAAGGTCAAAGCGTGACCAACAGTTGACCCTTGAGAAATAGCCTTAGCAAGCTGCTGGTCATACTCCTCCTTTTCAAATAATAACAATTTCAGTTTCAGTTTTTTGAAGCACTGTCTAGAGAAATTTACACAAATAGTATAACAAGACACTACAACATTGGATGTGGTTAAAGTAACGAAGTAATGTCCGAACGAGTCTGGAATTTCAAGCAGCTAAATTATATTATCAACTTTTCATCAATCTGTCTCCTCCTAGTTTGGTCTTATCACCCACTTGCATGTTATATATAGTCATGAAAACATGTCACTGTAATATGCTGAAAATAATTACATCGAGTCCAGGTTACCATATATCATCACACAACTGAAAAAGGATGACAAATTTGCAACAAAATAATCTAACATTTAGATTCATGCCAAATTGAAATAGGTTTTAATAGTTTATCAAAATTCTGGTTCTAATAGGATGACAAAATTCAAACTCTATCAAAGAGACAATAAAAGCTTGAACAAAATGTGTGTATTGAAAGAAAAATGCAACATGTATTAAGAAGTCACAACAACTATAGATAACATAACTGGAGAGTATTATTGTACTCAAAAGGATAGAAAAGGACACAACTGGAGAATATTCAATGTGTATGCAACATTCACACCTAGTTTATGCTTTATAGTTTAGTAAACCAACATTAAACAATAACTAGCAGTATCATCATCAACACACAAGGTATGAGAATATTTGGTCTTATTTTGTTGTAAGAGCTCTGATACCATAAAGAGTGGTGTATTGGAAAGAACACACTCGTCTGATATATTCATTTGCAGAACAAGCAATATATACAAAATGTTTTCCTCAATTTGAGCTAACAAATATCTATAATTAATCCTATATCAAATTTGCCAGCTATGCTAATTAATTCTTTACAATTAGCCTATAAAAACAAATTAATGGAGTCAAAGATTGCAGCGTACGTAATCAGAGTAACCAAGATGGCCTTAACAAGGTGACCAAATATTCTCATTACAATGAACAGAGTAATCAGAATGCTCTTTCACTCTTGCAAATTTGCTCTTTGAATATTCATGTAGCAGTTTCATCAAGTGAAACAAAAAAAAGCAAATTTGCTCTTGCACTCACGACACAAAAACATTTCATCTACAAAATAATAACATTAAGGCCTAAAATGTGACATATAATTATCAAAGATTATTTGCACTCTCCTAGCACGCTCATCGCAGTATTGGCTGGACCTATTTTTGTGCGTTTCGTCGTGAAGCTCGTTAATAAACGGATCCCGACGTAACCTCCTAGCCTATTTGTCACAAGAAATAAAATTATTATTTAATTAAACATTAAATTTTCTGGTCAAATGCATAAATTTAGTAATATTGATTTAAAACAATCAAATTTAAATATGATATGGAAAAATAAATTAAAGTTTATTATTTTTACCAAACGCTCAACATGCTCTCCGTTGCTCAAACAACCACCAGTGTGAATGCATCCTCCCTTTTCTGACACCCGGTTCTTCTTTGCTTTCTCTGATTTTTCCTTGAACTCCTGAGACGCCCAATACTTAACCAAGTCATCAAAGATAGGCAGGCCAATCCAATGTGGCCGCTTTCTTGTCTCCTCAACCGAATACGGGCTCTTCCAAACCAACATCATCCTCATCATTTTCATCTTCATTAAGAGTTAACAAAACAGCAGTGTCGCGTCATTTTTTGGAGGTCAATGCTATTTGATTAGCTTTTGACTCACTAATTATTTCACGACTGAACATTTAATTTTTTAAGAAAAGGGGAAAAAGTTCAAACTACCCCATATTTTGAAAAGATTTAGGGTTCGGGGGTTAGTTACATAAAAGGAAGGTATTAGCACCCTTTATGTCTGTAGTATCCTACAGGAACCTCTTGGTGCTATAAACTTACTTACTTTTGAAAAAGAATTTAAAGTGATTAAAGGAAACAATGACTAATTTTATTTACATTTTTTATTATTTGGAAGGACGAGTGTCCTTTGCCTACGTACCCGTGAGGGATCAAAACCTCGTAGTTCGCGGTAGAAATTCCGATTGATTTGTTTTGTGTTTTTTATTAGTTTTGAAAAAAGGTTTTAAAATTAAAAGCCAAGTGACAAGTGAGTATTGGTTTGTATTTTTTAGGATTAGAAGAAAATAGACTCAAAATAAAGTTAAATTGATTGACATTTGATTAAGGAAATAAAATAAAAAATGGGATCGCTTGATTTTTGAATCAAGGTTTTTTGTGAAAGTATTTTTTGTGAATCATGGTTATTTGCATGTTTTTGTTGTTTTTTAAATGATAATTAAACATAAATTAAAACTAACGGAGCAATGAAAATAAAACGTAGGTATTTTGTAGTGACGTTGGATCACTATAAAAACCTTTAACCTAAGCTAGAAGCATAAAAAAAAAAAGACACACACACACACACTTGTTGACTGACAGAATGCCACCTAAGCATGCCACGTCAACATTAAATAAAATAAAAATAAAATAAAAAATCTATTTTTTCCGTTTTTAATAAAAGATTCATAAATTGAAAAAAAAATCTGATTTTTCTATTTTTTTGGTTTCTATTTCTTTCTATGCAATTTTCAATGACTTAATGTTGTTGTTATGTAAAACCTGTGGAAAGTGTTTCAAAAACACACACTGTTATTGAGCAATTATATATATTTGGTTTCCTCCATATAAACTTGAAATCAAAAGCTTAATATAATTAACAGCAACAGACTAGCAACAAGAGACTAGCAGCACAAAAAATATGCTTTTTTGACATAATTGAAATTGAGTAAGAATGAAAATTAACTTCATTTCATAAGCATAAGATTACTAAATATACATCATAAGTTTTATAGTACAAGATCTGCATATGTTTGCATCAACAGAAGATTTCATCCCAAAAAAAGTACCATCCTAACTAATTCATAACTCCAAATCTTGAAGTGGTGTTTCAGCAGCAAGTTCAGAAGGTTTCGGAACTTCTCTTAATTGTTGTTGACTTAGCGTTGTTGCAGGATGAGAGTGAACAAGACTCGTTTCTAAATCAGATCTAGGGTTTTCTACTTTAACCCACAATTTATATCAAACATTTTTTAATCAAAAAACACAATTTATTTTTATTTTTTTATTAAAAATGAAAACCAAAAAAAAATCTGATTTTTTTTTTATATTTTATTTTATTGAATGCTGATGTGGCATGCTTATATGGCATCCACATCATTTAAAAATCCACGTGTCACAGCCAAGTGGCATTCCGTCAGTCAACAGTTAGTTGACTTAACGGGAGGGATGAAAACAGGAATGAAAAAATAAGTAGGGACAAAAACAGTGAATTTTTTTTTATAGGGGCAAAAACAAAAATTCGTTAATTCGTTAATTTTATGAGGACGAAAAACATATTTAACCCTATAAAAAAAAAGAAACATGTTAGGAGTCTTGTAAAGGAGAATACATTAGTATTTTCATGGAAATTTGATGTAAATGTGTTCTGAAACTATGTTGAATAATAAAATAGAGTTACATGTCTCTATTTCTAATTTAATTTCTTCCAGCATTCCTTTTGCCAAACTTGGTTTAATCAACCTT
>Ga0315914_1011148_pt1 | contig 10906 bp, 9 predicted proteins | sample MpolenodulesMG_FD_203920 | JGI IMG/M metagenome (GOLD analysis project Ga0315914, IMG submission 203920) | Medicago polymorpha root nodule microbial communities from Los Angeles, California, United States - elongated nodules | ecosystem: Host-associated > Plants > Roots > Nodule | place: USA... | reverse complement strand
ATTATTTTAATTATGTAATTTTAGATTTTAGAAAATTAGTTATTGTTTTAATTATGTAATTTTATCATCATTTTAAATAATTTGTAATTCTTAATATTTGACAATATTATTATTAATTATTTTTCAATATTTTAATAAACTACGGTTCATATAAATTTTGTAACTTTACATTTTAATTAATTTAATATTATAAAATAGATAATAGTGTCTTAAATAAATTGTTATTTGTGGGACTGGAGTGCTTGAGTATCTATTATGGACTATTATTAAAAAGGACAAAACTTAGGTACAATTCCTTAGATGCTTTTCGTATGGTTTTTAACTAAAAATACAACTTTTTTGGAGATAACAAACTTTGAGAGAATTGTGGATTTAAGAAAATCATGGTAAATTTAGTTAAAAACTATAAAAAAAATACCTAAGTTTTTTTCTATTAAAAAATAATAAAAAAAGGTATGTGTCCATGTGAGACCGACCTCACAATATCTTCAATGCTCTAACATCTCAATTGCTATAACTAGTAGAGTGATTCTTAGATTGATAATGATAATTAGTTATTTAATTCTTGTATTCTTTTTCACGTATTTGAACTGGTACAAATCATTCTTCAGTGAGAATTTGTATGATGATCTTTTTGTTGTTGGTGTTGCTGGAATGAATATATACGATGGACTGTGTAGGCTGGGTTAATCTACGGTAGCCATCTCTGTTTTCTCTCCTTCGAAACCTTCATTTGGTCTCCATAGCTTCAATTCTGGACGACATTACAGACACGGAGGCTACGATTCTGAATGAGATTTGTGAGTTTCCCATTTCTTTTCTTTGTTGTTTATCTCTCTCATATCCAATCCCTCAGTCATTAGGCAACCTTAAAAGTCTGGTGTATTTGGTCTTAGATAGTAAGGTACGAGTACGTCAATAAAATCGTAAGTTTTGTTATAGAATATAACATGGAAGAGTTAAATTATTCAATTCCCAACAAAAAAAATCACATTACAAGTTTAGAAAGTCGAAATTTAGAGTTGGTTACAACAACAAAGAAACTCAAACGCACAAATAACATTATATTGTCATATTAATGTATACGAGAAAGCCACAAATTTCACTCACAATACAATAATGAGTAAAAATGGAGTACCACGAGTACCGTACGTGTGTACCCAGTACGGATACTTCACCGATTTACAAGTACAGTGATGTTTTTTTCATCATTGCTGACTTATTGGGTTTGAGCTTTTCTTTGTTATTTAGGTTTTGAACAATCAAATTCATGGCTTTGGGGAATAAACTTTTTCCAGCATTATCTTCCACTTCCAGGCTTCTACATTCTCATGCCACAAGTTTCGGTTAGTTGCATTCAAATTTACATTTTTTAAACAAATACCATTAACCTGTTGAGCACTGTGAAATTGCTTTGATTTTCATTTTTCCATAAAAATTAGGTTTCAAACATGTAAGCGAAGAAGAAAAGGCACGCATGGTTGGTGATGTATTTACAAGTGTTGCTAAAAACTATGACACCATGAATGATCTAATGAGTGCTGGGTTGCATAGACTGTGGAAAGAAAGGTTACATTACCTATTCCATTCTATAAATAATTTATATTTTTCTGTTTTAATTGAATAGATTAGACCTATGTACAATACCAACACGACATTGCCACATGTTACATACAGTTTCTTCCTTTATTTTATTTATTAAAATTATTACCTGTTTACGTATCAATGTTGTGTCTATGTTAGTTCTTTACAGGATTTGACATTAATCTGTAGTTTCTGCTCAATTTCTCAGGCTAGTTTCCATGTTGAATCCTTTTCCTGGAATGAAGCATCTTGATGTAGCTGGTGGCACAGGTCTGCATCCTTCATACTCACCTTTAAACTTTATGGTTTCTAAATAATATAAAACGTTACTTCGAGTGGTGCAATTGAAATTGTTGCAATAGCAGTTAAATTGAAATAAAGATAGAAGGACTAATTAACATACAATGGCTTGAATACCAATAAATAAGTGTATTATTAGAAAAAGCAATCGATACTTCCTATCTTGATATTTTAAAGTTACAAATAATTCGAGATGAGTCGATATTCGAAAAGTTACCAATAATATGACATTGGAGAGTGCCAAGTTTCTGTGTATATAAGCTTAAAAAAATTGAAAATATAAGTAAATTGTTGCAGTCTTGGAAAGTATGTAGGGTGTGGCTAAAAGAAGTAATGAAGTAGGGATATATAGTTCAAAAGGACGATCTGATACTGTAAAATTCCCACCATGGGGAGGTCCAATGAAAGGTTGGAACCTATGAAGCACGGACATTCCTCGGATTAAGCGTGTCCCGGTGTCGGACACGTGTCGTGTCCGACACCGACACATGTAATTACACTGAATTATGTGATTTTTTCAAATTATTAGCTGTGTCGGCGTGTCAGTGTCCGTGTCGTGTCCGTGCTTCATAGGTTGGAACCATTTGTGAGGGTCTCTAGAGTCTAGACTATTGTAGCAGTTTTGCTTTCCATCTTCCTAGTCACACAGTCACTTTCATAGGGTGTGTAACTGTATTTTTGTTTACCGTAAAAGCTTTGTTCTGCTCGGCGATATTGTGTTAATATGGAGAGATAAAGCTTTTAGACCTTAATAAGCATAAGGGTTTTCCTGTAGACTGTAGAACTTAAATTTCTTGATTTTACAGGGGATGTTGCTTTTAGAATCTTGGATAACATAAACAGAGTTAAGCAGAGAGGGCTTCAAGACAGTTTTAACGATGCTCTAGAGGCAAAAACTCAGATATATGTATGTGACATTAACCCAAACATGTTGAATGTTGGAAAGCAGCGGGCTGCAGAAAAAGGTAAATGAGAATGCCTTAGAATGCAACAATTACTTTGAGCTTTCATGAAAGATTTTGGTTTAATTTATCTTCATTTGTTAGGAGTGAACATTTTTCTGCTTATTTTGATAGGTTATGGAGAAGATGGTTCCCTTGTTTGGGTGGAGGGAAATGCTGAAAGCTCGAGTTTCCAAGATGATTCAGTGGATGGTTACACTATTGCATTTGGGATAAGGAATGTTACACACATCGAGAAAGTTCTCAGTGAAGCTCATAGGTTGGTTTGCATTTTTTTACGAGATTGCTGCGACTTGTACAATTTCGAAGCAAATGGCAATTAATTAAATTTGTGCTGATTTTACTGTTGTTTTTTTCATTTCTTTAACAGGGTATTGAAACATGGCGGCAGGTTCCTTTGCCTTGAACTAAGCCATGTTAGTCTTCCTATATTTAAAGAACTGTGAGTATTACTATCACTATTTTTGCAAGAATGATGTGAATTGGTGTTTGACACGTTAGAATAAACATAAGAGACTGATAATATGCACACAAATCACATTTGAAAAATAAAATACTGCTGCAATAAAGATCAACCCTTTAATTTGTATACCTTGTAAATTAAACATAATCCAAGTTTATATGGAACTTTTTCATCTCCTTGTTTACGTTCATACTTAAAATTTTGGACAAAAGAATTAAGAGGAAAACAACAAGATTATGTGTCTCGGGGGACGTAAGAAACATATCAGTATTAAAACTCCCTGGAAACAAGTGATAAGCAAAGCGCTAGAGAAAATTGTGTGGAAAAAGATATATCTTTGAAAATTGAGGAATTCTCTTGCAACCAAATTAACTCATGAACTACATAAATTGCAGACTGCCATAGAATCATAGCTTTCTTCAATACTTGAATTGAATATAACTCTTTATGTTGCTCTTTTTCTCTTGCAGGTATGACTTATATTCTTTCTCAGTTATTCCATGCATAGGAGAGATGGTTGCTGGCGACCGGGAGTCCTATCAGTACTTAGTTGAGAGTATCCGGCGTTTTCCCCCACAGGTTATCAATCTTCCTTCTATTGATAGCGGTACTTATTTTTACTTCATTTTAGCTTGAAAGAAAAGGGTAGTCAGGTCTTCCATTCCTGAACGGACCTATAGATCCTTCTACAAGATGACTGGATACAGTTCAGTTTACTGCCAACCTCTTTATATGCTTTAGTGAATAAAAGTCTAGAGTGAGGAAGAAGGGTCCAATCGGTTGATGATGACCATCTCCTATGTTATTCACTATTTAATTGAAACCCAAGAAAATAGGCATTTATATAAGTTTTGCTAATCTCTCCCAGTTTTCCCCATTCAGCTGTAAGAGGAAGGATGCTCAGAGAATCTTTTGTCTTATTGTTCTCATAAAATTTACAATCGACCGCAGATAATGTTGAGATCAAATATACTCATTTTAGGCCCACTTTGTTCTGTCAATTACAAATCTAAGTTAAGTAATTGAACATGTAAAAACTAGTCACAGTCGGTAAGGCCTAGCTTAATTGGCAATGTTGATATTGTTAGGCTGGACATCTTCACCCGGGTTGAAAACCGGGACCTCTCAGTTGTGAGTTTCAGGTGGTGCTTTGGCACTTCATAACCTGAAAAAAAAACTAGTCACAAAACTATTGGCTTTTTATTCAGCAGTGTATTCTTTTCTGTACTGTGTGTAGTTTTTTTGGGAAACTTACTTATGTTTGCTTGTCTACATAAGAATCATGCAGAAATTTCTCTAACGAGAATTCAAATGTCAAGAAAGTCATGACTGAGTTACCTTTTTTCTGTATTGACTAATTGTAATTGATGGATTGCAGGAAAAATTTGCATCAATGATTGCTGATGCAGGGTTCCAGAAAGTAGAGTATGAGAATCTAGTTGGGGGAGTGGTTGCCATTCATTCAGGGATAAAAATCTGATATGATATATATAAACTTTACCCGTGATTATATAATAAATCATGCATCTTTCTTAACTGTTTATAAGCAAGTTCATGTATGATGCTAGAACTAGTAGATACGAGTTTGTGAGAATCGTAATGGTAAGTGTTATTTTTTCCATTAATATTTGGTGTTTGCAATTCTTTTCCCAAGATTATTCTTCTAATTGGATGTATTTAACTGTAATAAGTAAAGCAGCTGCATTATTTTCCCATAAGAAAGTCAAATTTTATACAGTAGTTGATACCATCACTTACTTTGCCAAAGGATCAAACGTACTTTTATCAACCTTTCAAGGAAAAAGAAAGCATAGGATACGTGTTAATGAAATTAATTATTAGTATGTACAGAACCACCATCTTGATTATGTTGGGGAAGAAATCATACTCAAACTAAGAAGATTAGAGTCATTGTAGTTACACAACACTTTATGTCTCTCCTCTATGCAACTTTTACATTTTTGCTCCTTAACTTTCTCTAATTGAACTGGAATATTCTTATGTGACAAGGTCAAGGTGTGACCCACCTATTTGGCGTTTTAAATTTTCTTGCATAGAAGATGCTCCAAGTGCGGCTTCTGATCCATCTTATTCTGTTCTTGTTTTGCTTCAGATGATGGCTTCAACATTGACTTATTTTTTGTTGGTGCATTTGAACTATATGAGAAATCAACCATATTGAAGGAAAGAGAATCATGAATTGGATCATCATGAATACCAAATGATTCGAACGAAATTTCTGAAGGGTCTTGCAACATTTCCATATCTGGGTTCTGGAAAAAAGAGTGACTCATAGTGTTTTCGATGGCTTCTTGTGTTGTCTTTACCTTTTGGCTATAGCTCTCAATTTATATTTGTCTCAAATTAATGGTCAAACCCCACAACAGGTTGTTATTCAATTATGGATTATGGATTTAGATTATTCTAATGTAGCTTGAAGTATAAAAACCCTTTTTCCTCCTCTTGTTGTATCTCTGATGTCTGCAGCAAATTTTCCCCAAGATCTTTTTCTTACACCTATGTATGATGTTTCCTTCTTTTTCTCTCTCTTGTTTTGGCTCGTTTTTTGTTGGTGCTTGTGAACTGCTACTAGATGAGAAATCTACCATATCGAAGGAAAGAGAATCATGATTAACTAGTCGGTCGTCCCGTGCTATCGCACGGATCAATAATGAGCGCAATATATTAGCAATGTGAGAGTATTATTTCAGATGACAAATGGAGGAGCAATACTTCATACGAAAGATACACTCAAAATGGCACAGGTCTCAAGAAATTGTGCATATGATGTCCCATTATGTAGATTTTATAATTATGATCATCATAGAAAATCTTATTACTTGCAAGTATAGGTTTCCTGAAATGAATAGCACTACACTTGTCATTAAAATTTGCACATTTTATAGGTTTTATAGACCTAGAACTATAGACTTTAATTAAGATACACAATGGCCGAAAGTTGCGTACCTCATTTAGTTAATGTTTTAAGATCCAAAACCATAGGCTTGTTGTGATATACACCAAAATTAAATTGCACGTGGATCACGAAATTGTGTGTATATGATTTGCTATTATGTAGACTTTATAATTATGACCATCATAGAAAATCTTATTACTTGCAATTATAGGTTTCCCAAAATCAATAGCATTATACTTGTCATTAAAATTTGCACATATTAGAGGTTTTCTAGACCTAAAATTATACACTCTCTTTGAGATACACAATTGCAGAAAATTATGGATGTCAATTAGTTGATGTTTTCAAGACCCAAGACCATGAATTGCATGCCAAGAAAACTCGCGTAATTATTGCCTAAATAATTATGAATTGATGTATTCGACACCTAAAACCATAGGCTTGCTATGAGATACACCAAATCTAAATTGCACGGGTCTCAAGAAATTGTGTATAGGAATGCATTCCTCTTAACATTTGGTTGGCTGTAAATATTCCTCTTGAATCATGACATTTGGTTTATTGCATGGGAAACATTTGGCTTGCTGCATGAATTTCTTTTGACAATTGGCTTTTTGTATGTATTGCTCGTGAGTCATTGCACTTGGTTTATTGCATGGGAAACACTTGGCTTACTGCATGTATTCCTCTTGACACTTGGCTTGTTGCATTTATTCCTCATGAGTCATGACACTTGGTTTATTGCATGGATGACATTTGGTTTGTTGCATGTATTCCTCTCAACACTTGGATTATTGTTTGTATTACTCACGAGTCATGACACTTAGTTTATTGTATGGGTAACACTTGGCTTGTTGCATGTATTCCTCTTGACACTTGGCTTGCTGCATATATTCCTCTTGACACTTGACTTGTTGCATTTATTCCTTGTGAATCGTGACACTTAGTTTATTGCATGGATGACACTTGGCTTGCTGCATGTATTCATCTTGACACTTGGTTTGTTGCATGTATTCCTCATGAGTTGTGACACTTGGTTTGTTGCATGTATTCTTTTTGACACTTGGCTTGTCGCATGTATTATTCCTCATGAGTCGTGACACTTGGTTTATTGCACGACTAACACTTGGCTTGTTCCATGTATTATTCCTCATGAGTCGTGAAATTTGGTTTATTGAATGGGTAACACTTGACTTGTTGCATGCATTCAAGAGTCATGACACTTGGTTTATTGCATAAGTAACACTTGGCTTGCTGCGTGTATTCCTCTTGACACTTGACTTGTTGCATTTATTCCTCGTGAGTCTGGACACTTAGTTTATTGCATGGATGACACTTGACTCGCTGCATGTATTCCTCATAACACTTGGTTTGTTGCATGTATTCCTCATGAGTCGTGACACTTGGTTTATTGCATGGGTAACATTTGGCTCGTTGCATGTGTTCTTTTTGACACTTGTCTTTCAAATCTCATTTGGTTGATGTTTTCAAGACCCAAGACCAGGGATTGCATGCCAAGAAAACTCGAGTAATTATTGCCTAAGTAATTATGAATTGATGTGTTCGAGACCTAAATCTGTAAACTAGATAATTTTTTAAGACCCAAAACCATGGATTGCATGCCAATAAAATTCGAGTAATTATTGCCTAAGTAATTATGAACCGATGTGTTCGAGGCCTAAAACCATATGCTTTCTATGAGATACACCAAATCTAAATAGCATGGGGCTCAAGAATTGTGTGTATATGATGTGCCATTATGTAAATTTTATAATCATGACCATCATAGAAAATCTTATTACTTGCAAGTATAGGTTTCATGAAGTTAATAACATTTGTCATTAACATTTGCAGATATTAAAGGTTCTTTAAACCTAAAATTATAAACTTTCCTTGAGATACACAAAATCTAAATGGAACGGGGTTTTAGAAATTGTGTCTATGATGTACAACATATTTAGCTTTGGTAATAATGACCATCATAGAAAATCTTATTTCTTTAAGCTATAGTTTCCTCAAAATCAATAACACTTCACTTATCATTAACATTTGCACATCTTAGATACTTTAGAGACCTAAAACTATAGACTTTCATTGAGATAGTCGTTATCATTAACATTTGCATATATTAGAGAACTTTTAGACTTAAACCTAATTTTTGCTACATTCATATAGTGATCATATTTGTATGTTGATATCTTGCAAACAGTTTGGACATCATAATATGAATTTAATGGAACAAAAGCGTATCAAATCATAAGTAGGGTAATAAGGATACTCTTGAGAAATGTTAGCATACACCAACAATAAATTCATCCAACTAAGATTAACTATGCATGCAAGTCATTGATGAATACAAAAAGAGTGCACAACATACATCAAAACTTAGATGCAAAAGTGGCCAACAACGACAGTTCTTAGTTCATATTACAGAGAAAAATACAAACACAACAAAATAAGAAGTATAAGCAAATAAAGGAGTAGAACACATAGGCACCACATATATCACACAATCCAAGCTTGTTGGCTTGGTTCACTTCAAATCCTTAATCGTCAAGCAAACCATGTTTTACTCTTTAGTTGCAGAAATTTCTCCACCCTCAATATTAATTGAATCCAGCCCTTCCAAACACGCAGTTAGCCTTTTTTCAGTTGATTTTCTTGTTGGAGTTTCAGTTGTCTCCATGAGTTAGGAACAACTCACATAGCATATGTCATACTCCATTCGAAAGGCTTGCATGTTAATCAAGTCCCTCCTAACACCTCTGTCAATCTCTGGACCAAACATTACCTTGAAATGTTAACATGAGATGAAAAGTGCACAAGTAAGATGAAACTCTAACATATACAATAGAAGCAACATAAATTTGCAAAAGGAGATTTTGAGTGCATGGTTCAAGACTGAGTTTATGCAAATAAGAGACATCAACAACACTATGGAAGAATCAAATTCAAGTGATAGAAAAAACTATAAACACATAACATTCAAAATCTAGGCATACCTTTCATGAGATGAAACGTGCTCAAATAAGATTTTGAACATAAACTTGAACATAAATTTGCAAAAAGAGATTTTGAGTGCATGGTTCAAGAATGAGCTTATTCATATAAGTGGCATCCAACAACATTATGGAAGAAACAAATTGCTTTCTTAAAGTTAATGGGATGTACTTTGCTGTGACCAGATAGAGGGAGAGTTTGGGTTTGTGAAGGGAATATTGAAAATGGGTTTGTAGAAGAGGAAGAATGAGTTTTGGCTATGAGAAAGATAGAAGAAGCTCCAGTTATAAGAGAAACAAAGATGAAAGAAGTTATGTTATGAGAGAGACTAAGTTTCATGCGATCATCTTAATATATACATCTTGGTTGAAGGGTATACTTATCATTTTATCATTCTAAAAGCTATGCAATTTAGCGCCCAAAAGGGGGCATTTTAGTAATAAAAAAAACCTAGGAAAAACCTAGGGTTTTGCTTGCAAAACTTATTTCCTTTTATAATATTAAGATACCAAATGATTTGAAGGAAGTTTCTGAAGGGTCTTGAAGCAATTCCATATTTAGGTTCTGGAAAAAAGAGACTCATATTCTATTAGGCAATAAGATGTCTTCACCTTTTGGCTGCGATTTATATTTGTGCATCAAATTATTGGTCAAACCCTACCGCATGTTGTTATCAATTATGGATGATGGATTTGGATTATTCTAACATAGCTTGAAATATAATAACGATTTATTATAGTTAAGAGAATCTAGTACTTCTTGTACTTATTAAAAATAAGTTATTGCTTAAAAAAAAGTTATGAATAATATAAAATCTAGATCTAACAAGGACGCTTTACTATTATAACAAGAGAAGAACTAGCAACACATTCTTTCATTGATTAAAATTGTGGGACTTATACAAATTGTAATCAACAAAAGAGAGTATGATAATAAGTGTGTTAGAGAATGTTTTACTAGAACGGTTCTTATGACAATAAAAGCTACTTTAAAATTATTGTTCGAAAACAAGAATTTAAAAAATAAGGCTGAAGGTTTCTTCAAACTGAAAAAAAAGCTAAAGTTTTTTTGGTATTTATTATTATTTTTAATTTATCTTTTTTTTAATAGAGTGATAGAATTTGAGTTAAATAACAATAAGGGAAATGTTAACTTATGCCCTTAAGACACATTTTAAGTATACCTAAATAGAAATTATGCATTGAAAATTGTGTCTATTTATTTCTCAAGAAGTTAGAAATTAATTTTTCATAATAAATATTTGCTATTAATGGAATTCATAACATATGCCCTAAGGTTTTGTAAAAAAAAAAACATATTAGGTAAAGAGTTAGCCTGGCCCTATAAAAATAGATAAAATTATCAAAAGTCTCATACTTGATTTGAAAATCTCATCTCTGAAGTGGAAGAAATAGTCACAAGAAGGGGGGGTTTGAATTGTGACTCTTTTAAAATTTTGTCCTGCAACTTAAATAAGTATGTATACTCAAGAAGGTTCTTGGTAAATGTTAGTCTAACAAGATTAGAGTATTAGATATATAACAATTGATTTATATACGACCAAAATGTTCTGGATTAAATAAACCTTAAATGATTAAATAGTTTTGACAAGGACCGGAATGTTATGGAGAATGATTATATAAGCAGAATGAGAAAAATGATATTAAGATAAAATGTGAA
>Ga0315914_1011147_pt1 | contig 10907 bp, 4 predicted proteins | sample MpolenodulesMG_FD_203920 | JGI IMG/M metagenome (GOLD analysis project Ga0315914, IMG submission 203920) | Medicago polymorpha root nodule microbial communities from Los Angeles, California, United States - elongated nodules | ecosystem: Host-associated > Plants > Roots > Nodule | place: USA... | reverse complement strand
GTCAAATGCCAAACATCCTCAAAAGAGTTGAATTGAAGCCTCCTATTGAGAACAGAAGCTAGCCAACTCCATAAATTATGGGCAAAACTACAATGAAAGAAAAGATGAGTGGCAGTTTCATAAGTCTTATAGCAACAACTACTCATAGAGGCTAAAGACATTCCCCTCAAAGCAAGTTGATCATCGGTGGGAGTCCTTCCATGCATAAATCTCCAAGCTACCAAAGATTTAGAGGGAGGAATGTCAGAAGACCAAATAGCTTTTGACCACTTAACCTTCTAAGAATGAGAGGCTTTGAACACATAAGCTTCTTTAAGAGATAATTCACCATTATTAGAGTGTTTCCATATCCATCTATCAGAAGTCGGATGCATTGGAAGAGTAACTTGAGCCACAAGATTAGCCAAAGTGGGAAAGTAAGATAGCAGAAACAGTGGAACCTCCCATTGACCATTACAGATGAAATCACAAACCTTGGCAGATAGGCGACCAGAGATATGTGGATTAAGATGAAGTTGACGGGATAAAGGTTCCCCACACCAAGAATCTCCAAAAATTAACAAAAGTTCCATCACCAATTAACCAAGTGGAATTAGCACTAGAAATAGAGAGTTCCAACTTCATACTACTCCACAAAGAGGAATATATATGGTAAGAAATAAACTTACCATTCTTCAAAATTCTAGCTCTAAGAAAGTTGGCCATTTCCTTATCTGAAGTCAACAACTCCCAGCACATTCTAAGGTTACTAGCTTCATTGAGATGAGCAAGATCATCTTCCTTTTCAGATCAGAGGTGTCATTTCCATCCTTGTCTTTAACACGCGGATGCTCCCATCCCTTTAGAACTGCTTTCCAAGTCTTGTTATCAATAGACTTAAGAAATGTCGTCACACGTACTTTCCAGTAGTCATAATTAGAACCATCCAGAATGGGTGGTTTATTGACTTGTCCTCCTTCCCTTTCCATGTTACTAGAAAATCTTCCCTGGAGCTCACCCATAAACAGAACAAGGTGCCTGCTCTGATGTCAATTGAAATTCCGGTACGCAGTTATAACAAATGTTGAGCATGATGTTATAACAAGTAAGATATCACCTAAGATGTTACAACATCGTGATATATGAAGTATCATATAAGAACTATAAATGAAGGACTGAAAGTAAATTACACTAGTTGTTTGTTGACCCAGTTCGGTGCAACTTCACCTACATCAAGGGGCTACCAAGCCAGGAAGGAAATTCACTATAGTAGTATCAATTCGAAGCATACATAAAAGCTTTCACCAGCCTACTAACTTCTCACTTAATCACTACCCGTGATGTTTCTACCTAAGACTCTCCTAGTCCTAAATATGAGAACCCACCCACTTCCTCTTAGTCACAGACCAATGACCGTCCTTGAAATCCTTAACAAATATGGAGACACTCTCCTAGAAAAAGAATCAACTCGTGCTTAAAAGCTTAGAGAGATTATGAGCATTACAACTCAATTACAAAGTCCAACTCTAATATCAAAGTGATATGAGAGTGGCTCACAAATAACAAAGACAAACTAAAACCCTAGATGACTCTTTTTCAATTGCGGCTTCAGTGAGTTTTTAGGTCTTCTGTCTCTGTTTATATAGTCTGAATGCAGAATAGGTGTGATGCGCAAGTCTTAGCTAAAGATCAGCTGAAATCTCGATATTTCAGCACAAGATATTTGAAGCAGATCGGATGTTTCCTTAAATGTTGCAACAACATTCTTAAGGACTAAGATAAGTACAAACCGCCTTCCTCTGCTTCTAGAACCACGCTAACTTGGTCAACTCTTCTCGTGATACAAATCTTAGATATTTTATGAAAATATTCACGATTAAAAGCGAATCTCCAAGAAGCGGATCAAGGCACGTTCTGATGTCGTACCAACATGTTAAAACATTATGTTTGACATCTTGCAATAACTAAAGTTTTAACAAAATGCAGTCAATACATGTCTAAAACCCTAACAGTTATATTAGAGATAAATGATGGACAAAGCTTTGGTACATTACGCACAATGAAGTAATTTGATCGTTACGGACCATGAGGAATAAAGTATGCTTTGAAGGAAATGTTGCAAACTCTAAAGAGGCGAATTTAAAGGTGAAACTCTTATCATGGGGCTTGTTCATTCCTAGATAAGGAAGAAGTTATGGTTGTTCCTTTTCAGATTGATTGGCATATCCAATTTTCAATAGATGATTTGCTGGTGTTTTCGGTAGAAGATAACAATTTCATGATGCCCTGCCTTGATAGTGTTTTTGGTAAAAGTTATCAATCTTCATTCTCTTGTTGATAATTTCTTTTTTGTAATGGGGCTGGAGTACCCTTTATATACTGCCTTGAATAAAAAAAATTCTTATAAAAAAATAATAATAAGAAAAAATATAAACCAAAAATATCTATGTTTAATTTTTAAATGTACTTTATTTGTTTTAATTTAATTGGTTTTGCAGCTGGACGTGCAACATTTGAAGAATCTTGGAGTAAATTCTTATAGAATGTCAATCTCTTGGAATAGAGTATTATCAGGTAAAACGTTTGAACTAACATACTCTTAAGATTAAATTACATCAAAGGTTATTTAAGTTTAACGTTTGCAACACATTGGTACTTTAAGTAAAAAAAATTCTTCCCATAGTCATCCTTTAAGCATAGACATGTTTGCAATGTTATCCTTAAGTTAACTTCATGTTACAAAAAAGTTGAGTTGGATGTTAATTGATGACGTGACAGATTCATGTTAGTAAAAACATATTTTTTATTGGGTCTTGCTAACAAGTGTCCTAAGGGCATTGTTTAAGGAAACAATAAATAGAAATATTAAAACCAACAAGTGATTGTGTATCTTCTTCATCATGATCTTCATCTTTATCAAATTAATTACAAACCCAGAAAATTAGAAATAAATAAACCCATAAAATAAAAAATAAGAATTAAAAAGATCCAAACGTTAAAAACCAAAAACAGAATATAATATAAAATTAAAAACGAATCTTTTTTCCTTTCATTCATCACATTCCACCCAAAAAAATTTAGGCATCAGGTGCAAATCCTTTTCTAAACTTATCAGTTTTCTAGTTAGCATTAAAATTCGATTTGAACCATACCATTTTGTAGGTGAGATAGCAAATGTTGCACTACTTAATTGTCTTTATAAATATATGGGTTCAGATTTATATGAACAAGATGGTGAGGATGATGACGATGGTTTTTGTTTCAATCTCTCATCAATGATTTATGGGTTTTAAAGAACATCTGGGTTCGGACTTAAGCAACTTTTTTATGTGCCTTAAAAAAAACTTATTGTTGTTTTTCTGGGTTTGAAATGCAAGATTGAGATGAAGATTGAATATGGGTTCGGATTGAAGTTTGTTTTTCTAGGGTTTAGGTTAGAAGAGATGAAGATTGAGGTTAAGGTAAGAATAAAAAGATGAAGCTTGTTGTGTTTGTGATTTTGTGTTTTCTTTAAAAAAACTTTTTTTTTTCTTATTTTGATTTGCTATGTCACTTGTTTAACAGCTACATCATATACTTAATGACCACCTTAGCTTGTTTGTACGTCAAGGGTAACGTTGCAAACAGCGGCGAAGCTAGCAAAACATTTACGCAGGGACCAACTATAAAGGAACAATAAAATATTTTAAAAATGAATATGTTAAATTTAAGGATAAAAATGTTTTTAGTCCCATAGATTAGTACTTTTTTAGGTTTAGTCCTTACAAAAAATTTATTCAATTTTGGTGCCGATGTTTTAAAATTTTACAAGAAAATAAAAGTGTTTTTGGTCTTGTATTTAATCTCTAACAAAATATTAAGGACTAAAATAAAACAAAATCTTAGAAACTTAACTTAAAAATTGCAAGTGTTGTAGAAACTAAAAATATATTTAATCCAAAAATTAATCAATACATGAAAAAAAAATCGTAATAATTTTTACTTATATGAAATGTCAATTAAAGCAACTACAAAGGATAAAAATTGACAATAGTTATTTAAAAAAGTTGGGTAAAATACATTTCTAGAAGCCAATTTTATCCATAATTGACCGATTACTAAATAGATTAATAATATTCTTTCCAATGTAAACAAATTGGTTATATACAAGAAACTTAATATCCATTTAATTTGTTTATGACTATTGTCTTAATAATTTTTACTGTTGAAAAAGTTTTCTCTATAATTGTTATTGAGACCGGAAGTATCAAACCAATATAAATAAATCTATAAATCATGTAGTAATAATTTTACTTTCTTACTTATATATGCTTATTTTTTACAACTGAATTTGTTTGGGATATCTCAATGTTTATTATTTGGGATAGTCAGATATAAATTTATACCAACCAATTGAAGAATAATATAAATATATTTTTTGGGGTTGCCAAGGCTACCCTTTATCATTTAAAGGTTACGCCCTTGGGTGCAAACACGTTTCTACACATGATGGATTGACGTGGAAAATAAAAATGAAAACAACCCTGATGTAATTTAACCTATATTTAAAAAACCAAATATCTTTTGTGAATTAGTCACGAAAAAATATTTATCTATTCTAAAACAAATACATATTTCTTTTTTAAGTAAAAAAACAAATTTTAATATTTTTAATGGACAATAAATCAATTATATAACCAAATTATAATATCGTCGTACTTGGTTAAAGTATCTATGATATTCATTCAATGTTCAAACATATTTAAAAACAATTGTTGAAAAATTAAATATAGCATCTGATTTTATTGTTTCTATAAATCATCCATATTTATCTATAAAAAAGAACTAGTATATAATCATCCATACAACATTCAAATAAATTAGTCAGAGCTTTACATGTTCAAAAAAATAAGTAAGAAAGTAATTAATTGAAGATGGAAATATAAGGTTTACTCTTTCAATAAAAAAAAAGTAGCTATTAAAACAAAATATAAGGTTTTTTCTAGGCCTAACCTATATATATATAAAGCACAAGAAACAAAAAATTAATGAGTAAATTTCAATGTCCTCCTTTAAGAGAAGCTTGAATTACACTTCATTTCCCTTTTATGATAAAGTATACACTTCCCTTTTTTGAAAAGTAAAATCTATACTCTCTTCCCCTATGAGATATTTGAATTAGAACCCCCTCCCTTATAATTATATATATCCATTTGAATTTTTGCTAGATTATTAGAAGAAAAAATATTAACGAAGGAAAGTGTATAATTTAAAATAAGAGGGGAGATGAATGCAATTCAAGTCTCTCTTAAGGAACATGAGTGAAATATTTTCTAATATGTTCTGAATAATAGGGGAGGGAAATGTATAATACCTTTACTTAAGTGAGTTTGCGGTTTGGTTCGGTTTGATTTGATTGACAAAACAAAAACCATAAACTGAACCAAACCACGTGGTTGAGTGGAAAATTGGCCTGAAGACACATATACCAAAAGAGGTTTCTTATGGTTTTCGGTTTGGGTGAGTCGGTTTTGATTTTCTATTAGTTTCGTTTGGTTTTGAACACCCCTACGTAGAGAGAATGAGAGCGGCACAGTGGTTGCAGAGAGTGGGAGTCGAAGCCGGTCTTTTTAGGAATTGAAGATACATGTGTGATAGATAGGTTTATTCTATCTGATTGCTAACCCAACAAAAAATAAGGTTTAAAATAACAAATTCATGTTAGAATAAGATTACTAATACTAATAGCATTGTGTATCCTATTATATTGGTGCACCAATCAAGGGATTTAAACGAATAATTGATCCTATTATATCTCCTATAAGTATAATGTAGGATACCTAAGAAAATAGCAGATTGAGTAAAAAAAATGCTAGCGGAAAGGACTACAAATGTTTGACATTTTTAACTTCGGAAAATACTTCAGAAAAGTGGAATTTAGAAACAAGTTTAGGGAATACAATTATGATTTTTTTATTTTTTATTTTTTTGGTACAATTATGATTTATTATTTTAATATATAGAAGTTTATATATTGTATATAATTTGATGGGTATTCGAAGGTAATACAAAGAAGTTTACCAAATCATTACTCAAATCATGTCTCACTATGTTAATATCTGTTTTATCTAATGATAGGTAAATTTTTATTCAAACTAAATTCTACTTTTTAACCAATCATCCAAAAAGGGTCACTGAAGTTGACGCCATAAACTCTATCTATCATCCCTCAAAAAAACTACTTATTTGTTATGTAAAGGAATTACAAGAAATAAAAATAATTAATCGTTAACTAACTCATTGTCATTCTTTCATTATTACAGATTTTAATGCGGAAGGAAAAACTCTTGGTTACTGGGTGAGCAAATATGATACAAATTTAGAAGAATGATAACTCTATTTATTATAATTTTACCATTTATTTACTATTGATATTTTGTAGGATCAATTTGGTCGTTGCTATGTCTATCCCGAAGGATTATATAATATATTACTCTACACTAACAAAAAGTACAAAAATACCAAAATCTACATCTCTGAAAATGGTTGGTTTTCATTTTGATCACATTTACATCATTATAACTAAAATATCTATAATTTATGCCACATAAGAGATCAAAAATTTTTTAAATCCTCTTTTCAGGAATTCCTTCATTCGATATCCCAAATCCATTGAAAGATGAACATCGAACTGCTTTCATTGCCGCACATATAAACGCTACCAAATCAGCAATTGAGTAAGTTATTTTTTTCCTCATATGCTTATAATTTGAAAAGGTATTATCTAATGTTTCTTTTCTAAGGTCTATTCATTTTGTAGTGTGTCTATTGCAAATATGTATAATATTTTTTTCCTAACCAATGTAGAGTAAATAAAAACAATTCAGAAAAATTATTAACTATATTTTATCGGATGTTTAATATGAATATATTCAAGTATATTTTAACCATTAATATATTGGTCTAAGTGATAGGGGGTTTGGTTCCTTCATCTAATGGTCATGAATTCATTGATAGAGATTAGTTACTGCTAAACGGCGGTAGAAACTTCATACATATAACATGGTAAGTGGAAAAAAAAATCTAAGTACATTTTGGAAAGAATGAAATCTTAACAGTCTAAATTAAAGTAGATTTTAAGAACTAAACATGGTTAGTATAAAACTTTATATGCAATAATTTAATCATATATATATATATATTGAGATAGTTTAGAATGTGATATAAGAATCTTTAGATTATAAAATTTTAATCTCTTTCTAATAATCATTGTTTTACCCAAAAAAAAGTAGTGTTAACTTTGAAGGAGTTTCATCCTTTAATATTTATAATTTTAGTTCAAAATATATCTAATATCAAAAGGCGACAAATTTAAAGTTATGAAACAAATAAACATTGTATGAAAGACAGATTATTGTGAAATGGCGTTCTTCTATAACTTTGTTTCCACAAGAAACTAATCATTAATACAATTATATTTTTACATTGGTAGTGATGGCGTAAATGTTCGTGGTTACTTTGTATGGGCAGCATTTTCTACGTTTGATTTTTCACATGGATATTCTAAAAATATGGGGCTTTATTATGTTGATTTTAATGATAGCCTCAAACGTATAGCGACAGACACAGCTAAATGGTACGAAAAGTATTTGACACACGATTGGGGACACTAAATGTTCTTTTGGCAATTGGTCTCGACTTAGAGAAGGGGAAGGCAGTCCCACTTTAAGTTTGACTATTTATATTGTATTTTTTTTTTGTTATAAGTAAAACATGGCATTCAATCTAATGACCGACTGATATATTGTCTATTTCTTTTTCTTTTTTTGGAAATTTGTAATAGTTTTGCATCTATATGTTGAATTTATATTATTGCAGATATTTTTGCAAGAAATGTATTAAAACTAATGACTTGCAAATAAATTAATTGGTTTAATGATAATTATATTAAATTGTCATAGAAAATTTTCTGATGACAGTGTATAATGTAGTAGTTTTAACATCATTTAGGAGCTAGTTTTAAGTCTTTTTTAGGAAGTTTTAGGGTTCTTTGGTTAAGTTTTTGTAAATAAATCAATGGAGGATAAAAATGAAGAACGACACCTTGAAACATGCCAAATCACCCTGACCAGACAACTAAATTTATAATAATGGTCACAAGGAAGGGGGGATTGAATTGTGACCCTTTAAAAAATTTGGTTGCTTCTTAAACATCAAGAAGATGTTCAGATTTGATAAGTTGAAGTATGTATCAAAATTAATTTGATACATGAAGAGATTGGATGAAATTGCTTGCTTATGAACTATCAAATGAAGGAGTTAAGGGATATAGAAGAAGACACAAATTATTTTGGTACATCAAAATGGACAGCCTGAGATACCCTTTCGGATTTTGCACATTTTCTTCTCTTTTCTGGTCTACCCGACCATATAAGTTTTTGACAACCTCTTCAAACATTAGCTACCATATACAATCCATCTTTATACCCTAAAGAGGATTAATGAAGCTTTACAACTGTTGACTCATTTGTTTTGGTGATCTTGACCGTACAATAGATCAATTTGATCTCTCTCTCTCTCTCCCTCTCTCTCTCTCTCTCCCTCCCTCTATCTCCCCCTCCCTCTCCCTCTCTCTGTCTCTCCCTCTCTCTCTCTCTCTCTCACTCTCAGTTACAATCGATCACAGTAACGTGAATTTGAACTTTTGTTCTCTAAGTTCAATATGATCGATCACACAAAAGTTAATATGAATTTTTCAAATACACTATAAAAGATATTCCAAAGATATAATTGAGTCTGAAGTCTATTTGTGATTAACATCTAATGTTTGAGATGTGAATCTCAAGTTGAACGATGAATCTGATCTCTTTTAAGGAATCTGAACTTTCCTGCTTTTGACCTTTTATAGATCCAGTGATTCTTGACATAAAAAGTTTTTTTTATAAGAGATTGTGTTGTTGAGAAGCAAGGAACTAGCCCATAGAAACTATCCATTATTTTGTCCATTTGTGCTTTGCCTTGTTGGCCAAGAAAAACTTGAAACTAGTCATTGTGAAATTCTTCTCAGCTTCTGGTCTTTGCGTCTGATCTTCTTGATCATCTTTGATTATGTTTCTGTCATCATTCTTTTTGGTACTTTATGAATTTCTCATTCAGAAGTCTTCCCTGATTTGTTTATGATCTTTGGAATTTCAATCTCATGTATCCATTGACTTGAAATTCTCATATTCAAACTCAAGTACAATTGATCTTCATTCTATTCTTCAAAAGCGTTAACCTCAACTTTTGAGATGAGAATCAATTTATGAGAACCATTTTTTAACTTCCTTTTTTAGCCAATCTAAAGTACTTCTGATGTGTCTATCAAATCTTCTGACCTGAAGTGCCTATGATGTCTTTGCTGAAGTTCTTATTTATTGAAGAAATTTGTTCATGATATTTACATGGATCAAATTATGATCTCTTAATCCTTGGATGCAGGTAAGAGGCTAGCGAATTGATATTGTATAAAAAATGTGGGGGAATCTATTTTGTCGCCTAAGCCCTCCAATCTTCATCCACATCAATGACCCTAAACAAATTCTTTTTTATGATCTTTTTCCAATGAACAACTTCTGAGTTTCCCTTCTCATCTTTTATTGGTTCTTCTCAAGTGCATACTACTTTTGAGTAGCCTTCCTTGGAAGAAACTCCCTCGTTCTCTTTGCCATACACATTGATGAAAGTATCAATTAAGCTGATTGTTGTGGAATATTTGGAAGTTAAGGAGTACTGGGTTTGGACTACACATAGGTGTATAGCAATTAGGGAATGGGAGATACCATATAAGGTCCAATAAGATCAGAAAGCTCCTAGAATGGGTACTCATGATGGTTGAGTTCAATGGTGGTCTCTCATATTGGTGGACTTGCACCATGGGTTCAGAATGAGTAATTAGACGATTTTTAAACAAGATTTTATTCAAGGAATCTAATGGAGTAGAAGGGATTTGAACAAGTTCAGACTAAGCTGGTTTTTCTTGCATACCAGCTTCATCCTTCTTCTCTTCTGCTGGATTCGTGATAAGAGAATTTTTCTCCTAATTATCCTCATCAGAGGATGCAGTAATCACTTCATTTTCTTCTTTTGAGCCGACACTTTCCATAACCTTAAATTCTAGACCATAATAAGATTCTAATTCTTCTTCAGGAGTAGTACCTTTCTCTTATATGCTTCTATAAAATTTTAGTTTTTAGTGATATATGCAACATAAGGAGTTTCTTTTTAATTGTTTTAAAATAAACAAGTACAAACATCTTAACCTTTAAGAAGGCTCCCCATCCAGCAACATCAGACCTTGCTAAAAGAATCTGAAAAATAGATTCCTGATAGGTAGACATCCATAGCTGGTGTGCTCGTGATTTTTGGGTATCAATCCATTGATTGGTATTTCACCTTCAATCTTTGAACTTTCTACTTTTATTTTTGGGAAGGGAAAAAAGAGAGAAAAACCCTTAGAGATTAGGTCCGGGGGTTGGTTTCGAAAAGGGAAGATTTGACGCACCCTAAACGACTACGGTATTCCGAAGGAACCTCTTGGCTAAAATTATCTTGTGCTAATTATTCGCTTATTTTGAAAATTAATGCCTAAAAGTCTAAGTGAAAGAATGGAGGGAGAAGAAGTAAAATTTTTGTTATTTTTTATTTGATTTGGAAGGATTGGGTCCTTTGCCTACATACCCACAAGTGGGATCAAAACCATTGTAGTTCACTCTCCAAAAATTGTTTTTGTGAGTTAGTTTAATTTTATAATTTTTTGAAAATGATTTTGAGAAAGAGAAAGAGGCATGAGAGAAAAATAAAGTGAGGTTGGTCAAATTTTATTTACAAGAAAGTCAAGTCTAAAATGAAAGTTAAATTGATTAAATTTTGATTAAGAAAATAAAAGGAAAAAGGTACTTGGATTAAAA
>Ga0315914_1011143_pt1 | contig 10910 bp, 8 predicted proteins | sample MpolenodulesMG_FD_203920 | JGI IMG/M metagenome (GOLD analysis project Ga0315914, IMG submission 203920) | Medicago polymorpha root nodule microbial communities from Los Angeles, California, United States - elongated nodules | ecosystem: Host-associated > Plants > Roots > Nodule | place: USA... | reverse complement strand
AATATTTTTAAAAATGGTAGAATATCAAGATAATAAATAAGGAATGATCTTCTAATCCCATCAGGATAATTCTTAACCCAGCTTATACTCAGGATAGAAATTACAAAGGAAAGTCAGGATAGGATAGAAAAATGGTTTATTTTATCCTATCCCTTTGGTGCATCAAACATAAGATTTCAGTAGGATATGATTAATGTATCATATCCTGTCTTCCTATCCTGACCATCAAACGGACCCTAATGTTTTGTGCATGATTGGACCTTTATTCTTTTATCTTGGATATAATGCTTGTCTTAAAATTCTTAATGAATAAGTAATGGTTGATGCGTGAAATATTTTATTACTGTATTTTTTAAAATAAATTAGTAATTTATTTCTTAGAAGTATTTTATTGTTGTCTTCGTGAGTTTAGCTCAGTTGATATGGATAATACATAATATATGTCAGGTTCGGAGTTCGAACCCCAGCCACCACCAAAAAAAGAAGTATGTTTTGGGTTGGCTTTTTCTTCTTCCAATACCTTAAACAAATTTGACTATACAAATGTTATTTTGTTGGTATCATTAAAAAACATATGAATTTGTTATACTTTTTTGAAAGATATTATATTTCTTATATTACTGGTATATTGAAAAAGATTAAGTATAATTTATTATAATATAAAAGTGCAAAATATCTATTATCTATATCTATAATTTTAATCAAAATTGCATAAAACTACTTTTTTTTGTTTTTGGATAAGGCCAAGAGAAAGGTTAGGCATCCGAGAGAGTCTGAAGCATTCTAACTAGGTTGGCACCCAACAAACACCCCATCCTCTACCGCCTTTCCAATACGTAATATTATTAAAAAATGGGGGAAAATCTGTACAAAAAGAGGGGGGACAAGGCCAAGACCCTCAAAATAATAAAGAAAATAGACAGAAAAAAATAAATAGAAAAGAAACAGACAAAGCTAAGGAAATCTGAAATTGGGAAGCCTGTGTCTGTCCCTAACAAAGTCTGCCAACAATGAAGGAGGTAAAATGTTGAACCAAATAGTGCATTAATCTCATGTCCCATAGCTGCAAGTCCGTCTACACAGCAATTCCCTTCGCGAAAAATATGAGAGCAAATAACCATCAAACCTTGATGAGTGCAGTTATGCCAAAGGTCTCTAAGACTACCCCGGATTTCCAAAAAATTATATTCATTTAAACGGTGGACAAGGACCCTGAGAACGGGTTATTATGGTGACTTCTGTAAATTCTTTTTTTTCTTTGACTTGGAAACAACGTCTACAAAAGGTTTATCCATAGCTGCTGCCTTTGATAACCAATCTTGCATAAAATTTATGTCCTTCTGTAACACCGGATCTATCTGAGCATCAGCCGGAGCTACAATACTACTTATATCTGGATTTGTATTTTTTACGGGAGATAAAATATGTGAATGGTGATCCTCTATGTCAGTAGGAATTCTGTCATCGGAAACATTCTCTAGTTGCATGATTAAATTATTATTTTGAATAATCGGGCTAAGAGAAGTAGTAGTGATTACCAAAGGTGTCGGTATGGCTGCAGGAATAGCATATGTGCTTTCATCGCGGTTAATATCCTGTGTTTCAACCGGTATTGCTTCTGAATGATCAGCAGTGCTCTCCCTTTGGTGCTAGTTCGGATCAAGCTGAGGAGCAGACTGCACTGGCTCGGCATCTGTTGTCTTTTGTACGTGAGCAGCTGAATTATGTTGTGGTTCAGCTTCAATTTCCTCTTCAACTTGTACCTGTTCGAGAATAGTAGTTGCACCAAAATCTAGTGAGGAGCCATCAACTGAGTTATTTTGTGACTCTTCAACTCGTGCCGGTTCTAGAATAGTAGTGGCAGCAAAGGCTAGTGAGGAGCCAATGCCAGTTGGATTTTCCTTTATAGGAACCCACATATTCTTTGTTATAGGAACATGATCTTCCCCTTATCAATTCGTTCCTTAGGGGCAGATGTTTCCTGCCTGGGGTATAGCCGTCTGCAGACCGTGACGTCGTGACCAATATTCTGACAATGAGAACAGAAATCAGGCAACCATTCATAGGCCGCCGCAACCGTGAAGGCAAACCCTTCCCTTTCAAAAACAATCTCATGAAATAACTTACGTGAGAAATCCATATCAACAAGAATCCTTGCATAATGTCCAAACAAACGCTTTGTCGTCGCGTTGTCTATCACAAGAGGTGTCCCCAACGCTCTTGCAATCTCTCCAAGCGTCCGTTCTATTCAGTACTCCTGAGGTAGTTCGAGCAAGCGAATCCACACTTGAGCATGTGAATTACGCTGAGTGTGCATATTGAAGTCTTTGGACCACTCAAACAGCCGAAGGACACCCAGTTTCAAGTTTACAGTGCATGCTACCCACACAGTACGTATATCCATCTCTGAAGCAAAGAAAAATTCGTAAAACCCTCTTCCTAAAGACATCATGCGCCAGGCACCTGCTGTCTTCCATAGCCTCTGCAATCGCGATTCAATTTCCCTTGTTGAAAATATCTTGTCCCCCTTGTTCAACACAAGTCTGCCCCTCAAATTTGACTTACAGAAGTCTGTTCCTCGGTCATAAATTTCCTGGGTGATTTTAACACCGAGTGTTTCTCCACGTATTTTTGGCTGCGGCAGATTATCATTGGAAGTCGCCCTGGTTGGCCCTGTTAGAGCCTGAGCAAACGAAACCACTTGCAGAGGCGGTGGTGGCGTGGCAGCCCTTGCAACTTTGGGAGCGGTTGTAAGGGTGGCCATCTCAGCCTGCCAGTCAAACATGGCAGCTGAGAGCGTAAGCACAGGAAGCTAGAAAATTGAATACGATGAATTTAACTATGGATCAGTTGTGCACCAAATTGTTGTGTTGAGAATAATCAATGGAAAGTCACAAAACGGTGGAAAGAAAAAGCCCCACACAATACCAATTGTAAGATGTGAGATAGATAGCACACTCAATATATGGAAGATTCAAAAGCCACTGATTGCTAGCAGGTGAATCAACTAGCAAACAATTGGCAATGGATTTTGAATAAAATTGAGGGGTGGGGGGGACGGTACTCATGCTAAGTAAAAACCCTAGCAGAGCGTTCTTTCAACTTATTCCGTACAATACCATAACGCGCTTAGTTCTGTAAAACTACTTTTCATAATTTATATGTATTGACACAATAAGAAGATGGGGCAGAAGCGTTCGTCTATACGCTAGTAAGTGATAAAAATAAGAATAAATTACACTCCCTCTCCTCTAAAAGAAGCTTGAATTACACGATCCTTCCCTCTTATGTTAAAATATACACTACCCTCTCTTGGAAAGTAAAATTTATACTCTCCACCCTTATAAGATGATTGAATTACAACCCCCATCCTTAATAATTAATTATGCACTACATTTTAATCCATTTTAACATAAATAAATATTTTTATGATATATACTAATTTGAACCACCGTTTTTTTTGTTACAATTTGAACCACCATTTAAGAAAAATAAATTCATTTCATTATAATTTAATGTCAATGATAATTAAATTTAAATATTTTGCTATTAATTTTATAATTTAGAGTATAAAATTAACTTTTAAATAAGTATACTTTATTGTCTTTAGTAAATTTTCACATATTTTAATTTTATTTTGGGTTGTTTCACATTTTATAATTCGGTTTAAAATTATATGTTAATAAAATTATGAATAAAAAATAGCGAAAACTATGTATTTAAATTTTGATTATATTAAAATATACTCACTATACTTTTTTTTTTTTAAGTGTGTTAGATTTTTTTTTTCTTCTAGATTATTAGAAATAAAAAAAAAATTAATGAGGAAGTAAAGTGTAGATTTTAACATAAGAGTGGAGGGAAATGTAATTCAAGCTTATCTTAGGGGAGGAGAGCGAAATATTTTCTAATACGTTTTGAATAAGACGGGAGGAGTGTGTATATTTTAACATAAGAAGTGAAGGAAGTGTAATTCAAGTATCTTTGATGGATGGGGAGTGTAATTTACTCTAAAAATAATAACATAACTGTTACAAAGCAAAACTTTAGATTAAGAAAGCTACGTTGTTTTATATCTAAAAAATTAAAGACATCTTAATATCTATGAATTATCATTCTCTACATGTATTTATATGTTTTCTGTATGTTTGTGACCAAATAATTATTGAATAATTTATCTCTCATACCTTTGAATATGTGACCAAATAAAATTTTCAATATTTTTTATGCGGGGTCAATACTTAATTTTTAACAGACCATAAATCAAATTAGAGTAAATTACACTACCCTCCCTTCAAAGATGCTTGAACTACACTCTCCTCCCTCTTATGATAAAATATACACTCTCTTCCCTTGAAAAGTAAAATCTACACTCTCCTCCCTTATAAGATGCTTGAATTACAACCCTCTCTCTTGATAATTAAATCTTCACTACACTTTAATCTATTTTAACACAAATAAATATTTTTATGATATATACTAATTTTCAACCACCATTTAAAAAAAATAAATTCATTTCTTTATAATTTAAATGTCAATGATAGTTAAATTTAAATATTTTGCTATTAATTTTATAATTTATAGTGTAAAATTAACTTTTAAATAACCATACTTTATTTTCTTTAGTAATTTTTCACATATTTTAATTTTATCTTTGGTTGTTTCAAATTATCTAATACGGTTTAAAACTATATGTTAATGAAATTGTGAATAAAAAATAGCGAAAAATATGTATTTAAATTTTTATTATATTAAAATAGACCCGCAGTACTATTTTTTTCCGAAGTGTGTTAGATTATTATTTTTTGGGTAATGTTAACCGGTGCCCCCAGGGCACTGATTTAGGAAACCAACAAAATAAAGTTTTAAATTAAAAAAAAATACTTTTTAGATTTTTAATGACCCTTATTTTTCTGCTAGATTATTATAAATAAATATTGAGGGAGTAAAGTATAGATTTTAACATAGGGGGGGGGGAGAATTTAATTCAAGCTTCTCTTAGGGGAGGAGAGTGAAATGCTTTCTAAAATGTTTTGAATAAGAGGAGAGGGAAGTGTATATTTTAACATAAGAGGGGAGGGGGAATGTAATTCAAGTATATTTGAGGAGAGGAGAGTGTAATATACTCATCAAATTATTGAATACTTTATAACTAAATAATTGAGTGGGGGCAGGTGGCCTCCAATGTAGTATGAATATATTTGTGTCTATTTAGTGGAATGCTTCTTTAATTAATCAGAAGTGGAGAATCAATTTGTAACACTTTGTAAGTGCAGCTAAATAAGCCATAATGATAGGCTTTCTCTTAAATTCCTAGCCTTGTTGCTATGTTTTCCGGATTTCATCTTAGTGTTTTTTAAATTTTGGCATATGATTACTTGAGCTTGACTAATCAAGGTGACACTTGCTATAAGTATAACAAGACCAAATAATCATATGTTTATATGAATTATGGGTATTAATGTTTGAATAGGTGACAATTTATATAGGCATTACAAGACCAAACAATCATTTAGTTATAATCAAATATTTTCAAAGGAATTGAATAATTATAACTATAATTCATAATCTTAGACATCAATTTTGTTGAAAGACAAATGTATGGCTGATCTATAAAATGAAACAAATATTCATAACATCAATATACATAGCAATATTGGGGGACTTGGGATTGGAATATCTATCTTGTGATGGAAATCACACAATCCTAAGTTTTTTTTATTTTATTGCTAAAATCTTTTTCCAAATGAATCAGCAATCTCTTAATTAATTGCATACTTAGAAGAAAAAAGCTACCTTGAGATTCATAAGTTCTTGTGAGATCGATATTTTTAGTACGACGGTAAAACCGTGCATTTGCGCGCTTATCATCATTCAATTTTACATTTTTAGGTGTTAAATTCTTTTTTCAGGGAAATGGAAAATATATTAACAAAAAAGAACAGAACTGGGGGGACATTAGACATGACCATAATCAACCAAGCGGGAGCACATCGTGATTCAACATGAAAAAGAAACAACCCAATCAATCCTAACAAAACGAACTCCCCTCATGGGCGCAACCCAGCGAACCCGCGTACGGACTCGAAACCAGTTAAAAAAAATGACGAGAGAGCATCCGTAGGATAAAAGAGGGTTTTAGATTGGCGAATGGGTCGACCGTCAACACGGTAACAAGATCCACGTACCAGCTGAACGAAGCAGCGGGTATAAGCTCTTTCGAGCAACACTCTGAGAACAATCACAAGGATTGCGACAGACAAAGGCGGTACCAGATTGAAGGCGAACCTGATACATCGAGACTTGCAGCTCATGTTAAATCATATGCGAAACCGGAAGTCAATGTGACTTCGCAGCAAGTTAAGTCGTGTAAAATCGGGTAGAATCAAATATAATTGAGAGAAAATAACTTGATTTTATTGAGTATACTCAATTTTAAAGAAATCAACTATTCCCTTTAGCAGTCTTAGCTTAACAACTCTAGAAGCATATCAAACTCTTGTTTTTTAGATAGTTTTTTGAATGTTTTATTTTTATTTGATGGGGTAATTTATTTAGTTTGATACAAGTTTATGAGCACAACACTTTGTTATGACAATTTAATATATTTTTGTTTTATAATTAAGTTGAGATTTAGAATTTATTTACGTGTGGCAAATAATATATAAGTATATATATATATGTCATGTATATGATTATTTTAATATAAGGTAAACTTGCACGATAAATTCATACATGTTTATGAGTGAACGTATTCTACATTGACAAAACAAATTGACGTAAAAACACGAGTCTAACAACTTTCGAGAACTTTTTTATTCTTCCTTCTCATTGGACACTATTCGGCCTACTTATGAACCAAAAATATCATTAAAAAAACCAGTAAAAAAACATAATCTTTCCACCTTCATTATTATCCAAAATTGAAATTTGGCTGCAACAAAGACTACAACAACACACACAACCTCATGGTAATTAAAAACATACATTTTCCATGCGAACCAAAACAAACCAATCAACTTGCTCCGTACGTTACAAAAGAAAACAAACTGAATCTCAAACCGGTGTCTGCTGCTCATGAGGTGGACCTTTACACCTCTCATTTCATGTTTTCTACTTTTTATTTTTATAACTATTGTTATTTACATTTTTGCTTTGGTTACTATGATTTTATTTTTCAATTAAACCATAATTATATGATCATAGAATGGAATAAAAACATGTGTATACGTGGGGTTGGTGAAGAAGTGATATGGAGGACCCATTTGAGCGCCGTCCGGGACCCACAATGCCGCAACCCACCATATTAACATCCAAGCACGCACATGATCATGATGTGATGATAATGTTTATGTTATCGTTTGTTACATGTTTTTTATGTTATGATAGCAATAGCATGATAATATATACTACCATACAACTAACCCAATCTCCAACAAAATTGTGGGTGTAATTGTATGGCTCTATGCTTTATGTCATCATGTCCTATCCAACTCATTCATCACCGTCACACAGTACATTTTATGGTCCTGCCTGCATAGTATAGTTTCCAGATTGGACGGGTTCGATTTAAATTGCTAGATCATATATAGGTTGTTGTATAGTAAAACTTTAAACATTTTACTTTGAAAATTCAATAATTATTCCCACACCGCACAATAATATATATCTTATAATGAGAAACTCTTGGGTGGACACAAGAATTTGAACCCTCTATTTGGTCGCACACACATAAAAAGAAGAAAGTAGAAAAAATAACAATTAAATAATCATCAACTTTTAAATGATTATAGCATGTCCATTTTTTTTTTGTGTGACCAAATAGAGGGTCCAAATTCTTGTGTCCACCCAAGAATTATTCTTGAATTACTATTGAGTAACCTTTTACTGAATACGTATACATTTTATATTCGATTAAAAAATTATGTTTTTGACTGACCAACATATACGGTATACCATGCTTAACGGTGAAATATCGAGCAGAAGTCTAATCTCTAAGATGTTCCAAACGTGTCTTGGGTCCAATAAACCCTCTATCGAGTAGAGCGTCATATATGTGATAACCTAAACGCTACCTACACCACTCCTTCATCAAGGAAACGCCAATCATGCACCTAAAAGGTGGGAGGGTAGCACTTGGATGGCATTGGGGTGTCAATGTTATGATATTGGTGAACCACAATGCCATAAGTGGCTTTCTTCTTTCTCTTTCACAAGGATTTTTTGTTTTTTTGTACACTTGTGACATTGTGGTTGGTCAATGTCACATGACATTGACACCCCAATGTCACCCGGTGCTACCAAGGTGGGAAGGTTCAGATTTCTCATATTTCGTAACACCAACCATCATGACTTTTTAAATGTTCGTTGGTTAGGAGATATCGACAATCATAACAACCTTCCAATGTCTTCTCCACCCTTCACCGTAGCGAGTAACACTTTCTATTTTAAAACCTCTCTGCTCTCTTGTATATTGTAGTGTTGGAATCTTGCAGGTACCCCCCTACCCACCCAATAACTCATCATACAATTGTTGTTTTTCTCTAGACGTCGTTCTTCTGATCAATAATAAGGACATATGATATCTTGAACAATCTCATGCAAGTCATCCATAATTAGAATTGTATCATCAAATAGCAAATATGGAGTCTTCAACAAGTGTAAAGTTATCGACAATCATCACAACTTATCACAATCACGTAAAGCCTGTTTTCGTTTGATCGAACTGTCGGAACAACACTCCTTCATTGTAGTCACACTGTAAAAGAAGAGATGAAACACATGAGAAATGAAGGTCCCCACAAACCAATTAGTTGATCTCCCCATAAGGTTCTTGTGACCTACTAATTAAAGTCGAACATTCGCATCATCAACCATGCAGGTAAGCACCAAATTGTTCTGGGTCATTTGGACCTAGTGATCACACAAATAATGCGCCCAATAGACTGTTCACGCGAAGAAACTTGAACCTCGGCATCTTTGTCAAAAAATTTGCGGTGAAGGTTCTTACGATGATCTAACCATGCCTAAAAAATTAGAATACAACATTTGACATATGAGAATATGTTTACTCAGAAAAAGTTGCAGTGTTGCACGTTTTGGTTGAAATCAAAATAAATTGAGGTGTCTTTGAAATTCTATGAAACTTTGCAAATTCTTCCTATATATGTTTATAGATGTCAAACAATCATCTCAAAATCTGATTTCTAGGTCAAGATTTTGTTGGTTTGTTTATCGATTTTTCGATGCTTTAAACATTTTGCACTTTTCTTTATTTTTCTGTTGTAGGTTTTTTTTATTATTACAAAATGCGTTGGTTTACTATAAAAAAATATAAAAGCCCATATTTAGACATATTTTTACGTCCATTCTAGAATGTCCCATACATAAGTACATTTCGAAAGGGTGTTGGTATAATTCCAATGGTTTTGCGATGAGTAGGATTGATAGGGCGTTGATTTCGGAGGAATGAGGGGAGTACTGGGGAAATGTCTATTTGTGGCCTCTTCCGAGAGATGTCTCCGATCATTGTCCGTTGGTGTTAAAGGGAGATATTACCGATTGGGGTCCTAAACCTTTCCGTTTCAAAAACCATTGGATGGAGAATCGGAAGTTTAAGGGGGTGGTGGAGGAGGCTTGGAGGAAGTATGGGAGGAGTGGGTGGATGAGTTTAGTTTTAAAAGGGAAGTTGAAAGGGCTTAAGGGTGATATTAGAGAGTGGAATAAGGTGGAATATGGTAATGTTGAGATGCGGTTAACTTTGTTAAGGGAGGAAATTGAGGAGCTTGACCGAAAATGTGAAGATAGCCTTTTAACGACTCAAGAAGTGGAGGTGAGAAAGTTAAATTTTGAGGAACTTTGGAGGCTTTGGAAAAGTAAGAGACCTTGATTTTCCAAAGATCTAGGTCCAAATGGCTCAAAGAGGGGGATGCAAATTCGAAGTTCTTCCATAGTTGTGTGAAGAGTAGAATGCATAGTAATGGGATTAAGGTGCTTAAGGTGGATAATGATTGGGTGTTTGGTGTTAATGAGATTAGAAAAGTGGTGGTGGATTATTTCAAAAACCATGTGAAGGGTGCCGAGTGGGAAAGACCGAAGTTGGATAGGGTTACTTTTGCTTCTACCTCTGATGTTGATAATGATTTCCTTGTTTCCCCTTTCTCTTTGGAGGAGATAGAGTTGGTTGTTAAGCAAAGTGATGGGAATAAGAGTCCCAACCCAGATGGTTTCAATTTTGTTGTCTTCAAAGATTTTTGGTATCTTATGAAAAATGAAGTGAGGATTTTCTTCGATCAATTCTTTGGTAATGAAGTTCTCCCAAGGTGTCTTTTATCTTACTTTGTCACTCTTATCCCTAAGGTAAAAGGCCCTTCCTCTCTTAAGGATTTTAGACCTATTTCGTTATTGGGTAGTTTGTATAAGATCCTTGCTAAGGTGTTGGCCGGAAGGCTATCAAAAGTGATGAGTTCGGTGATATCCAAATCTCAATCGACTTTCTTAAAAGGTAGACAATTGGTGGATGGGGTGATGATTGTGAATGAGGTGGTTGAGTTGGCTAGGCTACGGAACCGTGAATGTTTAATTCTTAAGGTGGATTTTGAGAAAGCTTATGATTCGATGGATTGGAATTTTTTGGAGTATATGCTTAAGAGGGTGGGCTTTGTGGGGAAGTGGATTGCTTGGATGAAGGCATGTGTCTTTGGGGGTAGTATGTCTATTCTTGTGAATGGATGTCCAACCGAAGAGATTGATATTAAAAGAGGCCTTAAGCAAGGAGATCCGTTAGCCCCTTTCCTTTTTCTTTTGGTGGCGGAGGGCTTTAGTGGTCTTATGGAAAATGCGGTGAACCGAAATCTTTTCAAGGGGTTTCAAGTTAAGAGGGGAGGGGGGGGGGGGGGGGGGGGTAATGT
>Ga0315914_1011141_pt1 | contig 10910 bp, 11 predicted proteins | sample MpolenodulesMG_FD_203920 | JGI IMG/M metagenome (GOLD analysis project Ga0315914, IMG submission 203920) | Medicago polymorpha root nodule microbial communities from Los Angeles, California, United States - elongated nodules | ecosystem: Host-associated > Plants > Roots > Nodule | place: USA... | reverse complement strand
AAAAACTAGATTGTCATTCACAATAAATAGAGTTTCACAGCAACATGTGGTTCAATTAGGGTTACAAAGAATCATCTCAGACCTAATCTCTAAGAGATTTAGCTACTCATAATCGAGTTTACAAATAGCATAATCAATAATGGAATCAAAACATACATGAACTGATAGAAGGTTGAGGAATTCACCCTCCTAGCCGTCTTTAGGTCTCAAAATCGCACTTGGCTCTCTCCAATTCGTAACCCTTGTTTCTGGAACTGACTTCAGCTTAATAGGAAATATTTTCTGCACCAAAAATCGTGTCACGCCTATAAAAATCGTGTCACGCCACCAGCAAAATCGTGTCACACCACTAGAAATCGTGTCACAATTTCAGTGGCAGAACCAAACCTTCATTCTGGACCAAAAATCGTGTCACGCCTCTGAAAATCGTGACACGATTGCCTATTTTCAGCACTTCCAGAATTTCTGCTTTTCACACCCCCAGACTGTCTAAAATTGCTATAGATTCAATAAAAACATCAACACAACTGTTTCTTCAAAATCTTCTATTTTTCTTGCTTTCCTTGTTGTTTAAGCTTGCTTGTGAACTCAAAACATCATGAAAATGACACTAAAAATAACGTAATGACAACTTTCATCAAAACCCTTCACAAACCAAACCCTAAACCTAAAACTTTATGTTGGACCTACTTTCTAAAGACAAGTTTCTCTTAAGCCTATCACATCTCCTTTCAGTTTCAGTGAGTGTGCTCCTCTAGAAACCACGCCTATTCTCATGGTTGATTGCTACTGGAATCCTTGAAGAACGAAACTTTATTTGTCTCAAGGTTTGCTAGACTATTCTCATGTTTTGCAATCCTTGTCTAATTTCACTTGTTCCAATATCAAAACTTCTTCTTTCGATGTTGATATTTGTTATGCTGAATTAACAAGTACTAACTCTACGTTGTCGCTTTATGAGTTTGATACTCGTTAATTCATTATAAAAACGGTGAAATTAGATTATGAAGTAGATTTACATAAAATTAGGGTTCGAGGATTGGTTTGATTAGGATTAGGTCATTAGACTCATCCAACAATCCCAAGACAAGAAGATTCTACTCACTCATGTTCATCGTAGACATAGAAGAGAAGAAGAAGAACAAAAATAAAATAACAAGAAAAAAAAAGAAGTATTTTTGTTAAAGAAAACAATTGTCACTATTGAATTCTAAGAACAAAAGATGATTGTACAAGCTATATGGCTGATCTATATATAGTTTAACATTGACTTGATCCCGAAGAATTAAATCACTAAAGTGTTGCACAAGAAACCATGGGCTCTAGGTCAGAAATACTAAAATAGGCAGCTTGCTGAAGAAGCAAAAGCAGCAAAAGGACAATAAGGGGCACGCCTATGCTCATATTTTGGTGAAGGATCTTCAAACTTTGTGCACAAGATATTTTGGTATAATATCTTCATATTTTTGGCATGAAACGACTTCAAATCTCCTTTCTTTTGCTCCAAGACTCGATCTTTTAAATATTTGTTCTTGAAATAAAATAACTTGCAATTGAAGTAAAATAGCTCTAAAAAGGAAATAAAGACATATTAAATCTATATAAAATAAACTTAAATATTATATTAAAATCACTAATTATTGACTCTCACCTATGCAAGTTGAAAACATTGGTGGTAAAAGGTATGATTTTGTAGTTGTTGATGATTTCTCAAGACTTACTTGGGTGAATTTATTAGAGAAAAATCAGACACCTTTGATGTGTTTAAAGATTTGTGCACACAACTGCAAAGAGAAAAAGATAGTGCCATTGTGAGAATCAGAAGTGATCATGGAACTGAGTTTGAGAATGCCAAATTTAATGAATAGCGCTCTAGTGAGGGAATCAAACATGAAATATCATCTCCTATAACACCTCAGTAAAATGGTGTAGTGGAAAGGAAGAACAGAACCTTACAAGAGTCAGCAAGAGTTATGCTTCATGCAAAACATCTGCCTTATCATTTCTGGGCTGAAGCCTTGAACGCAACATGTCATATACACAACAGGGTTACTCTGAGGACTGGCACCACCACAACCCTTTATGAGATATGGAAAGGAAGAAAATTTATTGTCAAATATTTCCATGTCTTTGGAAGTAAGTGCTACATATTGACAGATAGGGATCACAGAAGGAAAATGGATCCCAAGAGTGATGAAGGGATTTTTCTTGGAGACTCTACAAACAACAGAGCTTATAGAATTTTCAATGCCAGAACCAAGGTTGTCATGGAATCCATCAATATGGTGGTAGATGATGTGTTTGAAGACAGAGTTCCTAATGTTTACTCTGATGTTGGAACATCTGTTCAGGAAACAAATGTACATATCCAGGTGAATGAGTCTGAATCTGAGAAAGAAGTAATTGAGGAAGCTGAGCAAGGTCAAGTGTCCACTAGTAAAGGTCCTTCCATAAGAGTTCAGAAGAATCATCCTCAAGAACTCATTATTGGGAATCCTGATCAAGGGATCACTAGCAGAATATCAAATGGAGTTATTTCCAATTCTTGTTTTGTGTCCAAGGTTGAACCAAAGAATGTCAAAGAAGCTCTCACTGATGAATTCTGGATTGAAGCAATACAAGAATAACTAAATCAGTTCAAGAGAAGTGAAGTGTGAGATCTGGTTCCAAGAGCTGAAGGTATGAATGTTATTGGTACAAAATGAATTTACAAGAACAAGTCAGATGAGAATGGAACTATGACCAGAAACAAGGCAAGGTTAGTTGCTCAAGGCTATACACATATAGAAGGCCTGGACTTTGATGAAACATTTGCTCCTGTTGCTAGACTTGAGTCCATAAGGTTACTTTTGGGAGTAGCCTGTATTCTCAAATTCAAATTGTTCTAGATGGATGTGAAGAGTTCCTTCTTAAATGGGTACTTAATGAAGAAGTTTATGTTGAGAAACCAAAAGGATTTGTGGATCCTAGCTTTCATAATCATTTCTACAAATTGAAGAAAGCTTTGTATGGCTTGAAGCAGGCACCTAGAGCATGGTATGAGAGACTCACGCAGTTTCTTTTCAATCAAGGGTACAAAAGAGGAGGAATAGACAAGACATTGTTTGTGAAAGATGATCATGGAAGATTGATGATAGCACAGATCTATGTTGATGACATTGTTTTTGGTGGGATGTCTAATCAGATGGTTCAACATTTTGTTCAGTAAATGCAGTCTGAGATTGAAATGAGTCTTATAGGTGAACTGACTTATTTTCTTGGTCTTCTAATAAAACAAATGGAGGATACTATCTTCCTCTCTCAGAGTAAGTACGCCAAGAATATTGTGAAGAAATTTGGCATGGATAATGGTGGCCACAAAAGAACTCCAGCTGCTAGTCATTTAAAGCTGACAAAGGATGAAAATGGTGTTGCTGTTTATCAAAGCATATACAGAAGCATGATTGGAAGTTTATTGTATCTTATTGCAAGCAGGCCTGATATCACCTTTGTTGTAGGTGTGTGTGCAATGTATCAAGCTAAATAAAAAATGAGTCATCTTACTCAAGTGAAGAGGATACTGAAGTACATCAACAACACTAGTGATTATATAATTTTATACTCTAACAGTGAAAATTCTATGTTAATTGGTTATTGTGATGCTAACTGGGCAGGTAGTGCAGATGACAGGAAAAGTACCTCTGGAGGATGTTTCTTTCTAGGGAATAATCTGATCTTTTGGTTCAGTAAGAAACAGAATTGTGTGTCTTTATCTACTGCAGAAGCTGAATACATAGCAGTTGGAAGTTGTTGCTCACAACTTGTATGGATGAAGCAAATGTTGAAGGAGTATAATGTGGAAGAAGATGTTCTAGCATTGTATTGTGACAATTTGAGTGCTATCAATATTTCCAAGAATCCTATTCAACATAGAAGGACAAAGCACATTGACATTCGACATCATTTCATTAAGGTTCTTGTTGAGGAGAAGGTTGTGACACTTGAGCATGTTGACATAGAGGAGCAACTGACAGACATTTTTACCAAGGCCTTAGATGCTAAACAGTTTGAAAAGTTAAGGGGCAAGTTGGATATTTGCTTGCATGAGGAGGTGTAATGATCTGATTTGCAAGGCGTGCTCTATTTCATTTCTTGTTGCACGTCTTTGAGTTGTGGTGTATACTCTTGTTGTAGTATGTACTCTTGAAGATTTGTTCTCTGTTGGCATATTTTGTGGCTAAAAAGGTGGATTAGTGATATGTCTAATATGTCTATCTATATCTATATTCTCTATATATGCCTGTGTGTGCAAATATTGCATTTATTTTGCAATTATGCTTGATTGTCTGTTATTGCATTTATTTTGCAACTATCTCTGATTCTTGTGGATGTTGTCACAAATGTTGCATTTTTGGATCTCGGTATTTTTCATTTTGTGCATGTTCTCTACTAATGTTCTATTGAATGTTGGAGCATGTCTGTGTGTGATCGTATAGTCTGCTTTGATTGAATATTCCCTAAGGTAATGGGCGACTCTGAAGTATTCCTTTAGTTATGCATTAGGAGCTTTTTTGGGTTTCAAAGTTCTTAATATGCATGTGTTCAGGGGGAGTAGTGGAATATTCCTGTAAATGGTCACTCATAGGTCATTATATTGAGGGGGAGTGATACTATGATTTGTGCTTGAACCCTGTTCAAGCTGATTGACAAGATGTGGAGTATGATGTGCTAAACATCTACCGAGAAATTTATTTTTTCCTTTGCTGATATGTGTGATAGGTACTCCTGTCTGATGTGGTGAAGGATGTTGGAACATCCAAAACTGTATGGGAATTTATTTTTCCCTGACCTGATGAGTGTTGCTTAGAAATTTATTTTTCCTTTGCTTGATTTGTTCTTGTGAGACTATGCTACTATCTTATCCATTGATGCATGTCTCTGATGTAAGTAATACATTTTTATCTCTGAACTCATATTCTATTAAGAGTATGATGTTTCTTTCTTCATGTCTGTTTGGTTCAAGATATGACTGAAGATCTTTTGAGGTATTCCTTTATTTTGTACACATGTTTGAATCTCTCTAGTGATATTGTTTTTCTACTCCTTCTTCATGGTTGTGTGTTTATGTTATATGGAGAAATTGAAATTTTGTATCCTTCTGCTTTATGTAATTGGCCTCAATTTGTTTTAGCAAAAAATTTGTCAAAGGAGGAGATTGTTGAGTATTTGTATTGGCTGCATTGTTGCTAAAACAAATATCCATGTTTGTGATGTTGGATACTATGTTCTAACAAGTCTGAGGCATTTATGTAAGATGTTGGATACGATGTTCCAACATCCTGGCACGGTTCAATGTGCCTTGTTTTATGCATGATTGTATGCGCGCTTTATCTTATTAAGGAGTCCACGTTCTCATATCTTGCTGACCAAGCAACGTGCATATCTATACAGAATCAGTTGTAGTTTTATTCCTAAATGAGCAACAATATTTTAGGGAATAATTGGATATGTTTGGAAGTTCCGAAAGATGTTCCTACTTCTTATGATTTTCCTTATTTGTTACCGATTCGTGTTTTGTAGATCAGCAGAATGATCTACTTTGTTCTGAAGCCCAACAAGGTTAATTAGCCCATATTGCTTCAGTATAAAAGATAGACTTCAAGACCTAATTAGGTATTCAAGCCGTCATTTCTAAAAGAATAGTTATAGGGTTTTGAGTCGTGTGCGTTCTTCTCTTGTATCGTGTTGATGCAAGTCTAGGACTGTGTGTTTATTAGAAGCCGTTCTTGTATCACCTTGATACATGTTAAGGACTGCTTATTGAGTTGTAACTCATGTGCTACACCAAAGCTTTGAAGCAAGGTTGTAGTTTGTGTTTGAAGGTAACTTCACCGTTTGTGTTTAAATTTGACAATCACAGGGGCTGTGATTGATTGTAGGATAGTGAGATGGGATCTCAGATCTAGGAGTTCCTAGGTTGAAGTCTAGACGGGTAGGTCCTAGGTCTTAAGTTGTAAACAAGGAGTTTGCTGAGAACTTTTGAATAAGGATTACACTAGTGGATTTCCTTCCTGGCTTGATAGCCCCTGAGAGTAGGTGTGTTTGTCACCGAACTGGGTCAACGAAATCATTGTTCCTTTTTACTTTATTGTCATTTATTTTCTTGCGTTTTATTTGTTTATTTGCATGATGTTGGAACATTAAACGAAACATATGCTTTCTGTGTATCTGACGTTGAAACATCTTAAAACAAGTACGCTAGAATTTCACTAACCCTTAACTCTTTTATTTTATCGTCAAACTAAAAATAATTAACGCGAATTGTTTAGACGAAACGACAATCCCTGTAGATACGATCCTCTACTTATCACTTTATTACTTTTTAAACGATTTGGTACGCTTACCTAATCTGCACATCATGTTTTTGGCACCGTTGCTTGGATTGTTGATATTTTTGACTAAGAGATTCAAATTACTTATTTTCTATTTTTATTTTTCCGTCATCTATTTGTCTGTCATTTATTTTTCCGCATTTTGATTTTTCTGTTTTCAAAACTTCAAAAATACCAAAAATATTTAAAAATAATAATAAAAAAAAAGAACTAGTCCTAGTTGAGTCATTTTATTTTTAGAGTCTAATTTATCATTTAGTTTATTACTAACATAGTTTATTTTTATGTTTGCATTTAGTTTATTTTCATTTTCCATTTAGTACTAACCATTTTCTTTTCTTTTCTTTTTCAATTAGGAAATAACCCATTTTATTTGTCTTTTTTATTGTTATAGAGTCATAGTTTTGGTCATTATTATTTAAGCATTGCATATCAAAGAGTCGTAGTAAAAACAAAGGTTGTTATAATATCTTCCTTAAATCGAGTCTTGTTTAAATTAGGTTAAGAGTTAGTTCAATTTAATTTTGCATTTAGGATTATGATTAGAATTTAGTAGTCATAAAGTCTTAAGTAGATTTAGGATTTAGTGATTCATTTAGAAGATAGGCAGTGTTTGATTTGGGATCAAGTATCAACACAATGGATTTATCAACATTTCAACAAATCAAAGGATTAGAAGTACAAATTGCAAGAATAAAAATAGGGTTCGAAAATGGGAAAACAACTAGACCATACAGGATGGTAGAAGACGTTGTTGGAACAAAATGTGTTTAATATTACCCTTTGAGTTTTGATGATAACAAGGTATTAAAAAAATTGTCAATTGGATATGCTAATATTTGTTCAAGTGTGCAGGACCATAAACAAAAATTTAGTGTGTTTAAATGCATAGGTTATGAAGAACAAATGAGAGCAATGGAATCTACAAAATGGAAGCTTGTGTTGCAAGAAAGCATTCTGATCAAAAGAGGTTCTGAAGACTAGAGGTTCTGAAGCTGACATCATAAGAAGCACTCTTATCAGAAGTTGGACATCAGAAGCAGAAGTCATCAGAGCTTCTGAAGGTTCAGAAGCTGAAGACTGGAAGCTTGAAAAGATTGTTTAAATGTTGTTATTATCATGCCTATCATTGCAGAAGATTAGAAGCCTGAAGCAACGGCTAATTCAGAGGAATTGGAAGGCATTGGATGCTTATTCTTTGTACAACCACTATCTCCACTATTATGTTTTGTGTCTGCAATAGTACAAGAACAACAGCTGTGACTACGCTGGTATTCCTCTATACGTGGAATGGATTTGAAATTGTTCCTTCATAAGACAATAACCAAATCAAGCAACAAATCATCGGTGATCTAATCAAGCTTCAAATAACTCTTTTTGATGTGCTGGCAAATCAACAACGTCTCTTTCACACCTCTATATAAAGGAGTGAAGACTTGAAGATTTCCAAGAGACTCACAACAATTTTACAAGTGCCAAAACTCTGTTGAAATTGTTCCACGTCAAAGTTCACTTAGAATTTCTTTGCAACTTTCATATCTTCGAAATTCTAGAGTCTTAAGAGTCTGTATCTGATTTGTATTGTGAGCGCTGCTGATTGTATATCAAGTGTTCAACCTCAAACAATTTTCTTTGTAATTCTGTTTGAATAGAAGTCTCTTGCAGTTGTGCTTGAGCATAGGAAGTCTCTTGATTTTGTTCTTGAGCATAGGAAATCTCTTGCAGTTGTGCTTGAGTAGTTTGAAGTCTCTTGCTAGTTCTAGCAGTGAGCAGTTGTAGTCAGATATTGATTTTAGTGAACTCTCCTTGGAAGTGCACGGGGGACAGGACTACTTCCGGTTTGTGGAAGGAACCTGTATAATTGCTTTGTGGCTTTCTTCTCTCTCTCTCTCTTTACCTATCCGCTGCATTTAGATTCTGAACCTCACTTAAGAAGCTGAACTCTATCTGCTTCTGAACAGTGACTTTAGTTTTAGGAGAAAAGAAAATGAAACCACAATTCACCCCCCCTTCTTGTGTTTTTCTCACCTTCAATTGGTATCTAGAGTCTTGGTCTGTTGTCTTAACACTTAACAGTGTAACAGAAAAAGATATGAGAAAAACATGGCTTCTGCTGATAGCTCAAGCTCTGGTCAGAACAATGCTATTCCATATGATTATAGTACATCTGATAAGAAATCTGACTCTGGCATAGATCCAATGTTTAATGGAGATCCTGAAGAATTCTCTTGGTGGAAAACCAACATGTACATTTACATCATGGGATTAGATGATGAACTTTGGGAAATTCTTGAAGAAGGTGTTGGTGACTTGGCTCTTGATGAAGAAGGAGCTACTATTGATAGAAAGAAACATACTCCTGCTCAGAACAAACTTTACAAGAAGCATCACAAGATAAGAGGAATCCGTGTTGCATCTATACCTCGCACAGAGTACATGAAGATGAGTGACAAATCTACTGCAAAGGCAATGTTTGCTTCACCGTGTGCAAACTATAAAGGTAGTAAGAAGGTTAGAGAGGCAAAGGCTTTTATGCTTGTTGATCAGTATGAGTTGTTCAAGATGAAGGATGATGAAAGTATTGAGGAAATGTACTCAAGATTTCAGTCCTAGTCTCTAGACTTCAAATACTGAAGAAATGTTATGTTGCTTCTGATCATGTGAGCAAGATACTGAGAAGCTTTCCTTCTAGATGGAAACCTAAGGTTACTGCTATTGAGGAAGCTAAAGATTTAAACACTCTAAATGTTGAAGATCTTGTCGGCTCTCTCAAGGTTCATGAAATGAGCCTAAATGAGCATGGGCCTTCAAAGAAGAGTAAATCTGTTGCTCTGCCACCTAAAGGAAAGTCATCCAAAGCTCTCAAAGTCATTGAATCTGAAGAAGAGTCACCTGGTAGAGATTCTGATGAAGATCCTACTGAGAAGATGGCTATGCTTTCAAACAAGCTTGAAAACCTGGCTAAGAAGAACAGGAAGTTTTGAGTTGAAGGGTTGCTTCAACTGTAAGAAGCCTGGACACTTCATTGTTGATTGCCCTGATCTTAAGAAGGAGAAATCAAAGAGTAAATCCAAGAAACTAAACTTTAACTTTAGCAAATTCAGAAAGCAGATTAAGAAGAGTTTAATGGCCACCTGGTAAGATTTGGATAGTGAATCTGGTTCATATAAAGAAGTTGATGACGAAGCAAATGTAGTTCTGGGGTTAGTAGCTACAGTGACATTAGAAGTTGAACCTGAATCAGATTTTAATGATGAAAATGAGGTATATTCCAAAATTCCCAGAGAAGAACTTATTGGGTGTCTTAAAGAGCTTCTTACACACTTTGAACACAGATCCAATGAGTTGATTGATTTAAAAGAAAAATATGTTGTCTCATGAAACAACAAGAATTAACTTTATTGGATCTGAAAACATCTGAGGAAGAACTTAGAGGTTTTGACTTCATTTGTAACACTTATGAATACAGACTCAAGATTCTTTGTTAGAAGCCACAAGAAAAGTGTGATAAAAAGCATAGCATGTAAGTAAACATGAAATTGCTCTTAAAAATTTTATTATGTCTGGCATTCACAGAAGCAAAGTAGCTTCTATGATTTACAACATTTACAAGAAAAATGGTAAAGGGATTGGATATTCAGAAGGGAAACCTAATGAAATCAGTCTTACAACATTTGTGAATGCATTAAGGAAGGGTTGAAAACCTTCTTTGTACATGATAAGTTCCAGGAAGTAGTAATTCTAATGAAGATTTATGACACTTTTGTAACTTGTTTTGCAAGTTATTAAGGAAAAAACCGAGAGATAATTGATTTTAATCCTTTTATGCTTTATCTATCTTACTTTACCTAATTTTGAAGGAAAGTTACCCAAGGCACTGAGCAAAGATGGAAAACAAGCAACAAAGTGCAACAAGGCCCAAACAAAGGCAGAAAGACACATTTGCTCGCCACCAACTCGCACCCAACTCGCCATGGCAAGTTATCAAAGGAAAAAATAGGCAGAGAGGCACATTTGCTCGCCACCAGCTCGCACCCAACTCGCCATGGCGATTCAGCAAAGGAAAACCTAGGCAGGAGCATGGTTTTACTCGCCATGGCGAGTGAAGTTACTTGGGAGTTGAGCAAGGGCGGCTAAAACTCCCCATGATGACGTGGCACAAACCCAATGGGGAAGAAACCTCAACTCGTCATGGCGAGCAGAGGAACTCGCGAGGCGAGTTGATGCAGATGGGAAAGCTTATAAATAACCCTTGATCATTTATTGAAGGAAGTAAGCTTTTATTTACAGAAAAACAGATAGATACTTAGAGAGAGAGATAGGGCTTGGTCTTCATAGAGTGAGAGTGATAGAAATTTGATTCTTCCACATTTGGTGAGAAATCACAAAGTTGTAATGAATCTTTTCCTTTCAATTCATTCTTGCAAGGCTTCCATGACAATGAGAAGCTAAATCTCCATTGTTGGGATTAGGGGTACTTGATCTAAGCTAATCATGTAATCAATTGATCTATAAATGTATGGTTCTAGAATTTGATTT
>Ga0315914_1011136_pt1 | contig 10914 bp, 4 predicted proteins | sample MpolenodulesMG_FD_203920 | JGI IMG/M metagenome (GOLD analysis project Ga0315914, IMG submission 203920) | Medicago polymorpha root nodule microbial communities from Los Angeles, California, United States - elongated nodules | ecosystem: Host-associated > Plants > Roots > Nodule | place: USA... | reverse complement strand
AGTTTGGCTTAATTGCAGTTTTAGCCCCCTAACTTTTCCAAAGTTGCGATTTTGGCCCCCTAAGAAAAAAAACTACAAAATAGCCCCCTAAGTTTTGTAACTGTAGCAGTTTTGGCCCCCCAAGGCCAAAAAAAAAATAAAAAAATAACACGTGGCACCTCACTTAGGGTGCCACGTCAGCGTAGACCGAGTCAATATCAGCCTTGGGGGTCAAAACTGCCACATGTGCAAAACTTAGGGGGCTGTTTTGTAGTTTTTTTCTTAGGGGTCCAAAATCGCAACTTTGAGAAAGTTAGGGGGCTAAAACTGCAATTAAGCCTAAAAGTTTATAAACAAGATTCAAATTATGGTAATGTTGAAAATAAAGAGGTTACTCTGTCAAATTTTTAAACCAAAAGTTAGTTTGAAAATTGCGTATTTGTTGTTTGTCATGTTTGGTCGTTAGGTTTGCCGGGCTATGAAGTGGTGACAGGTTGAGTATGAATAGATATTGCCACTTATTTGCATGTTGGCATCATTGTAATGGTTGAAAGGCAAGTCATTGGTACCTCGTCTCCTTTAACCTTTATTTGACAATCTCCGGTCAGAAGAGGACATTGTTGTTTACTTGAGATTTGAAAACTTCTCGTCGTTTAGGAGTTTTGCCGCCTAATTCTTGATTCAACTTAGCTATTTGAGTGGCTAGTGCCTGGTGCAGCACAAGCATTATTTGTGTTCTCGATCCGCAACATGATAACTGCGCCTATTTGTTAGGTAAACGTTCGCTGTATTGCTTGATTCCTAAGCAAATATAAATAAACAAATTCTATTTAATGGTTTCAATTTTTAATATAATTTAAAGTCGGATTTAATTGCTTCATAAATTATATATTTAATTTATTTTTAAATTTGTCAAAGAAATAGGATAAGAAAAAGTTACATATTGATTTAGCAAGGCTTTTGGTAAAAATAAGGTTTATCATAATAAGTGCGTACTTGTTGAGGAAATTATAAGTAGCGTGTTTACATTTGGATTCAATGACAATTTGACTTTTAAAAAATTAAATTCATCACTTTTTCCTATTTTTCAATACAATACCTCTATTTTAATCCTCTTATTCAATACATCAAAGACATTCATTAGTACCTTAAAATTAATTATTTGTTCTCTACAAGTATTCGGTGCTATAGCTACGGTATAAGTATTTTGCATGCTTAAATATATTCTTAACTAAAATTGAAATAGGATTTCACACACACACATATATATAATCCAATTCTCTTTATTTTTTTTAAAGAGATTAAAATGAGGTATGTTACTACGATCATACATCTTTCCGACACAAGGTGTACTAGGGAAGAAAACTTAATAATTACAAGAAAAGTTCATCAAACCAAAAAACCAATAACCAATGCCTAAACATAGAAAAAGGCTTTGGAACCAAACATGAAACTGATACGAAAAAACAACAAATTTAGCTTTAAGCCACCAAAAGGAAAGAAGCTTAATATTCACCAAAATCTGAATTGGAGCATTTTCATTGTCATGGAAAATCCCTGCATTTCTTTCCTTTCAAATCACCCAAGAACTCGCAAACCAAATCAATAACATAAATGAATGCCTTGATTTTAGATAATCTGATAAGCTGAAACTGTAAAAAATGATCTGTAATACTCAACGAATCGGCTGAATGAGCTTCAAGCCAATGTCGAACAAGTAGCCAAATAGAACAAAAAAAGCTGTAACCCAAAAATAAATGATGTGTTGTTTCCACCAAACCACAACAACCAACACACAATTGAGACTCCTGATGAATGGTCCAGCATCGAAATAAATTCCCCTTGGTAATATATTCTGAAATAGCCGCCAAGCAAACACCGACACTATTTTTTTAAACTTTAACAAATGAGTTTGAAATAACTTCCACTATTTTTATATATATTTTCAAAAAAATAATCATTTTTAAAAATACAATTTTTTTTTTAAAATCTATAACAAATGGGCCCAAAGTCTAGCTTGGCAAAACATACTTGAATTCTACTCTTCCCCCTGCACTTTTCGCTCGCACCCAGCTGAAAAAACAATAATGCCCCTAGGGTAGATAAGTCACGCTGCGTGACTTAACTACGCACCTTATATGTTCTGCGTGACTTAAGTCACACACGACTAGCATGTGGGCGAGTTAAATCACGCACCTTGGTCGGTGGTCAGAACTGAAGAACACACGTTTTTTGAACGGTGTTCAATGCAATTTAATTGGTTTTGCACGTTTTTTTTAAAGTTTTTTTCACGTTTTTTGACTATATTTATGGTAGATATAACCTATGTTACAATCTCCCCCTATAAATACACCTTTAAACTTCCACATTCCCTCACACCATCTCATATTCTCACCATAGTTTTAAAAACCGAACCGGTGATCGACTCGGTAAAGGTACTGGGTCACTGGGTCATTGGTCAAACCATTGAGTCACTGGTTGAACCGCATGACTGAATCGGATTGAATCGAAAAACTCGGTTATATGACTTGGTTTCTATATAAAAAAAAAACTTTGTGTTAGTTAAGTTAAATTGTACCGAATGACTTTAATCTCTAAAAAAATTATATATTTTTGTGCACTTAATTGAAGCATGATTTTATGAAATAAATAGAAACATCTTTGATATATGCCCCTTATTGAAGTATGATTTTATAAAATAAATAGAAACATCTTGATATATGCCCCTTAAACGTACTTGCATATATTTTTTGAGAGATATAGTACATATTCAAATAAATACTAAAAAACATTTAACTTTGGATTTACAAGTATAACATACAAAAAAAAACAAGTGTGCTAAAAATAATAGTTATAATCAAGTAAAATTTTATAAAAACATTTTGTATTGTATAGCCATTTTTTATTCAAGTATACTTCTATACTAGTATTTTTTAGAGAAGCTTTTTTTCCTTTGACAAGTTTAGAGGAGTTTTTTACTAGTTAATAATTAATATATTTGAGCTTATATATGTGATGGCATGGGATTATATTTTGAACTTATTCCAAAACGTGTTTATTATATATAAACAGTTAGAAGCGATTTGAATATAAAATATGGTGGTAGTGCGTGGTAAAGTTGGTACTTCCAGCATGATAACGGTCGCGTGTTCAACACCCCGCGTAGCCTTTTTTAATAAAATAAATTTAACTGAATACATGTTTCAACATCAAACCGGTCCGGTTTTGACCGAGTTACACCGGTTTGAAAGCATGACCGATCCAATTGGCAATTCGAACCGGCCATTTCACCGATTCCCGGTCGGATCAGTCCAACCGTCCGGTTTGTAAAACTATGATTCTCACTTCTCCTCAACCCCTCCCCCTATGAATCTCCTTCTTTTAGTTTTTTATTTCCTTCTTTATTTTGATGAAAAAAGAGAAATAGGCCATTTCTGGTGATAAAATGATGAGTAGTGAGCATCTTTCTTGGGATAAAGAACCAGATTGGGTAAAACTAAATGTGTAGATTTAGTTTTACTTTAGGAAAGCTGGTTTTCTTGTGGATTTGTTTTAGTTTTACCACCGGAAGCTAGGTTTTCTGGTGTTTTTTTTTAGTTTTACTCTAGGAAGGTAGGTTTTCTGGTGGTTTTTATTTTTTCGCAGATTTAGTTTTACCCCATTGTAAATATAATAAGAATTATATTAATAAAATGAGATTTTATATCTATTACTTGTGTTCCTTTATTTTTGTTTTTATTTGCATTTATTTTAAGATTGTATATGAAATAAATAAATTCGAATAAAAATTGTGTATTAAAGAATATTTTTTTTTGAAAAAGACTAATTAAACTTAGCGTAAATTCGAATAAAAATTGCGTAAATTCGAAAAAGACTAATTAAACTCAGCGTGAATTCGAATAAAAATTGCGTATTAAATAAATTCGAATAAAAGTTACGTTACGTTACATAAAGTTCCTAAATATGTTCTATCATTACATTACATTCGGGAATGTACATTCCAACTACAAAAATTGTCTTACCTCTGAATAGGGTAAATTCAAACTTGCTACACAACAACTATCAAATATTCATCCGGAAGATTTATTGTTTCATTCAAAAGATTAAATTTTTGTTAGTTTGGTTTAGATGATGGTAATCAAGTGCCAAAAGAATGAGGTCCAATCCTTTACACTTCAATACCTTCATCTAAACCAAACTAACATGAATTTAATCTTTTGAATGAAACAATAACACTTCCGGGTGAATGCTTGGGAACTGCCGTTTGACAAGTTTGAATTACCCCATTCAGAGGAAGACAATTGTTGTAATTGGAAGGTGCATTCCCTACCTAATCACGATCTTCTGGTGCATTCCCTATCTTTAGTTGATCTCATCAACGTTACACGCATATCGATCCACTGGAACATGTTGTGCTCCTAAAACATGGTCTTCATGTTTTTGTCGTTCGTTAATTCCACCCAAGTGAATGATACTCTCCCCTCGTCGAGCGTTGGACGTTTATATCGAACGTATTCCACCCTCTTGTGTCTCTAGGGTTGACTCCTTGGTTGAATTCATTCAGTTGATCCTTGAGACCTCTTAACGTTACACCAAGACACCGAACCTTCAACCTCTGAGGTTCTCCGCTGTTAAATTGTGCATGAACGTCGATCCACCCGACCATTGCTTCAAATCTACACAGTAAGAAATTAAAAACAATCAATGAAAAACTCATTCAAACATTTCATCAAACATTTGGAGTGCAAATTATACATAAACCCTAAAACTCAAAACTACAACATTAACATGCAAACATGTAACCACAATTAAGCAACATAAGTCATTTACATGTAACATTGTATCATTTCTTGCAAGAAAAATCAAAATTTAAACAAACCCTAAATCTAAAAAAAATCTCTAAAACTCAAAACTACAACATAAACATGCAAACATCTAAACATTTAAGTAACACAAGTCATTTTCATGTAAACATTGTATGATTTCTTGCCAAAAAAACCAAAATTTAAACAAACCCTAAATCTAAACAATTTCTAATTTAAGAGAAAAAATCTAACATATAAACATAAAAGGTCAATGGTGTTTGATTATGAAAACTTACTTGTTATTGGAGTGTTGTTTGATTTGAACTTGAAGGAATTTTAGATTTGGGTGATTTGAGAGAGATTTTTGAGATTTTTTTAGATTTTAGATGACAAATGATGAAATGAGGTGTTACTTAACTAACGTAGCGTGAGTTAACTAACGCTGCATTAGTTAACTCACGCAGTGTTAGTTGAGTAACACAGATTTTAACACTTGCATTACTTAACTAACGCAGATGCATTTTAGACATGGCTGCATGGCGCGAATGTTTTGTGCAGGGGGAAGAGCAAAATTCAACATTCTTTCACCTCTAACTATAACTACAATATGTAAGTTAATAATATTACAAAGTACACCGTATCAAATTTTTAAAGTACATCCTCAATGATCATGCATTCCATAGTAAGAAACTGATAGCAAATGGTCCTAAGAAAGATATAGAACACCAAATCATACGGTTATGACAATAAATAACTTTGGACCACGTTTATTAAAGTCGGTAAATATACGAAATTAATGGTCAAGATTCATGAGCATGTGTATATACCTGCATTGAACTTATACATTATGATGAAAGCTGAATTGGGGTTAATTTTCTTTGGTTTCACGTGCAATCTGGACCATTTCATATAGTTTTCTAAATTCTAATGGATTGCTGCCAAACCAGTCACTACTGATAGCATCAATATATATATATGAGTATGACACGGATATGGAAATGTTATAAATTTTAAATTTAGTGCTTTGTTTTATTCCATCAAGTTCAAGACATTAATTTCATTAATAATTATGGAAGAAATACAATAATGATAAAAATATTGCAAAGAGTGTAAGAGATATATGCTCTAATTAGTTATTCGTCTAGCAAAAACAGCTTGATAATTGTTGTACATATTCAATAAGGATCAACATGCATTCACTAACGATCCATATTCAATATAATTAGGTTTAACCTAATACACCATCATGTTTTTAGGACATGTCAAAATTTGTTTCTGCTTTGGCATATGTAATTGATACATCACCATCTTTATCGAACGCATGAACATCTAAAATGTCAAAATTTAGAGGGATTAATTTGTCGATTGTATGAAGTTGTTAGAGACTAATTTGAATATTAATTTTACCTAGAGATTCAATTGTTGTCAACACGAGAGACCAAATCTTTAGTTGAAATGAAGTTAAAAAATATATGTAAAATGCATTCTAATTTCTAATCTTTAAAATTTGAAATCTAAATTACTAATTTCGTTATAACACAACAAAATACAACCAAATGCATCTCTTATGCTTATTCCTTTGAAAATATATGAACATTCAGCATCAATCTAGACACCATTTTTGACCTAAAAGTGCTTACATATCATATTCATATTCAATTGAGTGTTATGGGTGTCTCAATCTCTCCTGTCAATGTACCATTAAAAACCGTTTCTCCTTCCTCACAATCATTACATTATCATTATCACCATCACAATTCCTGGAATAGATAGAATAGGACACTGCAAAATCAAATTCAATATCATCTTGTTAGCTATATTAGTGTTATTTTCTACTTCATCTAGTATAAACATCCCTTTCTATATATGATCGTAGAAAATTTGAATGCATTTGGTTTGAAGTTGGCTGTCACTAATACATGGACCATATGCAACCAAATGAAATGGATAGTGGTAGAAAATAAACAATAAAAAAAAAAAAATGTATTCACAGCATTTTTTTTTTTGGTCAAGCACAGCATTGGTTTTATATATGTTTTATACTGTAAATTCCACGTCATTCAAATCAATTTCCTAATGACACTAAGCCAAAAAATATATTTGATAACCTTTCTATTGCTAGCTATCCATGAAATATTATATAATGGTTATCAACTGTGATGTATAACATTCAAATTAATTAGAGTTTCTTATTTCCATAAATTAAAAATATTGTTTTCTTAATTAATAATTGGTGGTTATTTTTTAATCTTAATCTGAGAAATACTACTTAAATTCTAAAATATTGTTTTAAGAATAGCTTTTCTTTGCTTAAATATCATTTGAACTAATATTTTTTTATGATATGAATCAGAAATCATTAATATGGGAAGATAGGTTGTAAAGGTCAATCCCTCAAAAAAAAAAAGGTTGTAAAGGTCAAAAGAAGATAAAGTTGGGCCAAGGATTAAGAGATTATTAAGGATGATATTAGGAATTTTATGGGTCATACCATATTTCTTACTTCTTAGGGTACACCTTTGGTGGTCCTCTATTGGATTGTACCCCTAGAAAAGGAAACTCTTGATACCGATAGAGTGCAATGTGGGTGTGAAGTGGAAGGTGTGAGGACATATGGGCAAGGGGTGGTAGTGATAGTGCCTAGGAGTCATAGAGTATGGCTGTATTCTCCTTCATTCAAAGCACAATATTCCAATATTGGTGTGTGTAAGCTCACCAACTCTACTCGGTCGGAATAAAACACACCAACAACGTATCTTAATACCATAACTAACTGAATAACTTTATAGCTATATTTATATTTGTCATTTTCAATGGAAATTCAAATCATTTGAAGTTTAAGTCTTTTTTAGCAATATCTTGTACCAGATATGCACTCGTTTTCCCCTTTAGTATGCAACTACATGAATTCAAAGTAAAGTAGCAAAACAGGGCGGAGGATCCGCCCTGTTTTAGGCCGCCACATGATTAACTCACTTAAAAAGAAGTGAGATAGACCAACTTTAAAGATCGAGTTGAAACTTCAATCTTATCCACCCCTTGAGGGTCTTGAGGGTTGTGGGTTGACCCGTCAATAGAAAAACATTCATTTTTCTATTCTTTATTTCATGAAAATATTAAATTATTAACAATGAACAAGAGAAACAACCAACAATAATTAAAAACAATATCATGAAAATAAAATGGTGCTCCAACAATAACATCAAAATAGTGTAGGTTGAATTAAATTCAGGTTCCTAGCAAGTTCTGGAGGTTTGTGTTTTGTTTATAATTGATCGCTGATTCATCTTTTGGTTTTCGAACAAGTATTTATTCAACTATTTTTTTTAAGAGATGGTGGGGTTTTTCTGTTGCAATCCTTAACTCGTTTTAGGGGATGTTGTTTCCAATCGGAACCACCATTGTGGACTTCGTCGATATTTGTTCGTCAGTGGCGTATCTAGAACCCTGTGTTAGGGGGTGTAAACTTTTTCGTCGTACATAATTTAAAATAATTTTTTATTAAAGGAATACATGATTTTCTGATGATATTTTTACTTCTAATTATACTTTTAAACAAATTTACCTATAAGAATGTTATATTGTTGATGACATTCAAAAAGATAAAAAACTATATTATATTTGTTATATTGTTTTTGTCATTGAAAAAGAGAGATATAGTTTGTTACAAGTGAGAAATATTTATACATATAATTTTAATCAAAATCCAAATTTGATAAAAAAAAAAAAGTAATGTTCATTTATACGCATTAGCACAGTTAAAACAATGAATAAACGATATGGAGTGTCGCTCGAACGCTAGTTATAAACAATATATATTATTAAACTCGCAGACGGTGGTGCAGAGGGTGAAACTCGTCGCACCACCATTGTTGGAGGCTACATCGAAAAGGAGTGTTTGGATATGGGGGGTGGGTCTAGGGTGGTTGTTGTTGTCTTAGAGAGAGATCAGAGTCATTTGCTGCATTGTATATATATGGCTCGAAAAAAATCGTTATATTTGCATGAGCGTTGTATCATTTTAGACCATAAACCTAACTATTCGAAATAGATGATATGAAAAAGGTTAAACCAGAATTCAGAAAATGACAAGGGACGAAAATACCTTTAATCTTAAAGTGTATTTAACCCCAAAATGAAATCCAACATAATCCTGTTTAATAAAAAATATTCACCATAATCTCCAAATATCCTCCAACCAAATGCCCCCAACAAAATAAACTTAAATCATAATTGATCAAAATTAACGGGAATTTTTTTATAGATTCACGTAAAAATCAGTTAAAAAGTTTTCTTTTCCTTTTCAAAATGGTACGACACACAAACCTGTCGCCACCCTCTTTTACAGCAAGTTGAACGAATTGGACTAACATAAGAAATCAAGTTCAAAACTTCTTCTCACCTGCTTTTTATAACATGTTGGACTCGACTTACCACCCCTTTTTTAAAGACGTTTGTCAATCAAAAAAAGAATTAAGGTTCTTAGATACCTTTTAGAACTTAAAAAGAAAAAAAAAAGATATCATCAACATAAAGACATGAGAAGGAGTTTGAAAACCACTAATGCTTGTCATAGGTATCACAACACCAACATTAATCAAATATGAGATACGTCAACTAAGAGTGTATTCAACAATACAAAAGAGGATATGAGAGAGGATTACCCATCCCACTGATTTACCATTAACAGAAAACGATAAAAACTAGAGTTGAGAATTTTCTTAACTTGATCACCAAAAAAATTGAGTTAATATGAAAGCCTTAAGAACTGCAAAGAGGAAGGATATGAACCATATTCAAGGTGAGATATGAGTTGAATGCTTGTTAATATTTTTTTTTGAACCGGCTAAAATGAAACATATTACCACAAGAAAAGTTATGCTCTCTAGCATAAGATGTGCAAAGAAGAGCAAAGCAGTATTACAACAATAGCATCTGCATGCACGATATAAAAAGTGAAATCAACCAAAACCCAAACAGTCAAGGAGTTGCTGCAGCCACATATGTTAACCAAAAGGAAAACTAGTATTGTTAGCTTTCAGCCACCAAAAAGAAGATACTTTTACTTTGTCTAACAGATGCGTAATGGATTAAGCTTTGTTGTTGAAAAGCCTATGATTCCTTTCGGTCCACAACACCCCAAACATAACCAAGCCAAATTAATTGTAAAAAAGAACGTTGGGATTTTGAGCCTCCTGAAGAATAAGCAAACTGAGTAAACACCTATCTAATCTTTCACAAGTTGCCAAAGACTACACAAAATAGGACAATGAATTAGAAGAAGATATGTAGATTCATTATGACCACATCCAGACACACACACACAATTGAGATTCATTAGAAACAATGTTGCGCCTCACCAAGTTGTCCTTTGACGGCAACTTATTACATAGAAGACGCCACACACATATAGACACCTTTAAAGAAATATTATTATGCTATATAACTGCTACCACTGCATTGTAGCTATGCATCTCCTGCCTCATAAGCATTTGATACACTCCCTGAACTGTATATCTGTCACCTACATTATGATGTCACTACCAAACATCTAGAACAAATTCCAACATTGTAACCTCAGAAAGCAAGGTCCTACACTTCACCACTAACCCCTTCTTCCAAGCCAACAATTTGTGTCTCCACACCCACATCTCCAACACCATTTACTTAACAGAGCCATATTAAATTCATTCATCTATCGCACCCCCGAACCACGAAACTCCTTACTCATACATATAAAATTGCAATCAACTCAAGCAACTTTCCAATGATCCTCACCCCTCCCCAAATTCTTTTATTTAAAATAGATCGAATATAGGATATTATACCCGAGGGAACTCTAAAGAAGGAAACAACATAAACATACAGAGAAGACATGACGAGTTTAAGGAGAATTAAGTGGCCACCATATGACAAGTTTCTACTCTTCCAATCAGACAATCTAGCCTTTATGTGGTTTGATGAGTAAAACCGCAAGTGCACGGTTCTACCGAAGTAGTAAAAAGAGAGTATCGTTCCAACAGGAAGTTATGAATTCAATTAACTTTTAATAATGATTAGATGAAAGTTTCAAAGGTTAAAAAGTTTGGATTTTTAATTAAAAGAAAATAATAAAAATAAAAGCGCCTTG
>Ga0315914_1011134_pt1 | contig 10916 bp, 7 predicted proteins | sample MpolenodulesMG_FD_203920 | JGI IMG/M metagenome (GOLD analysis project Ga0315914, IMG submission 203920) | Medicago polymorpha root nodule microbial communities from Los Angeles, California, United States - elongated nodules | ecosystem: Host-associated > Plants > Roots > Nodule | place: USA... | reverse complement strand
ACTTAGGGTGCCACGTCAGCGTAGACCGAGTCAATATCAGCCTTGGGGGCCAAAACTGCCACAGGTGCAAAACTTAGGGGGCTGTTTTGTAGTTTTTTTCTTAGTGGACCAAAATTGCAACTTTGAGAAAGTTAGGAGGCTAAAACTGCAATTAAACTTATACCTTATCAGGTAATCGACTTTAGATTTCATGTTACTCCTCAACTATTTGGTTCCTTGAGTTTTCCATTTAGATTGGTAGTCCAATTTTAGTGAAAAAAAAATTAGATGTTCCACTACTAACTTTATAATTTATATACTAAACTCAATGAGTTGGCAAAAACTTTTGAATTGTATTTTTACAAATGTACAATTTCACATTAAAACACAAAAATAACAATAGAATTTTTATGTGATTGAGTAAATTGTTTTTTAATATGTAGCTATTGAAGGTTTCTCTATAGACCTTGTGTGTTGCTCAGAACAGAAAGAAAAAGAAAATAGTGTATCATGAGATAGATTCCGATAGACTTAAGAATATTTAGATGAAATGGTAATAGACCTCTTGCACTTTAATCAAAGGTTCTGAGTTTAAATTTAGTTATGGAAATGTATCGAAGTTAAATCTCTTGACACAGTTTTGTCATTCATTGTGTTTCTGGTGAAGGTTAGGATACACAAGTGAATGTTTTTGGGTACCATACAAAAAGGTTTTTTAACCTTCACTAGCAGGTAGACAGGTCTTACGTGTAATTCTAAACTGACCCCCTTTTTTTTTGTTTAAATCAAAGTTTCTCCTCAAAACAACACAATATACTATTTTGGCCAAATTGATTTCCCTCTTTATTATTTGTCCAGAAACGATTAATAATACTTTTCATTAATCTTTCACCAACCAAATTGAGTTTCTTCCTTCTCTCTCTCATACAGTTCTCACTTCCACCATCATTCTCATTTTCTCTGGTTCCCCCCCCCTGCAATTACCCTTTTGCGATCTGCGATTTCTTTTATTTGTATCGACCTGCGATCTTCAATTTCAGTTTTAGGTTGTGAACTTCAATAATGGTTGAATTTTTATTTTCAGTTCAAGCAATGAAAGGATACTATGTTGTTAAGTTCATTTCCTCATGCTCATCTTCTGATGTTTTCACATAAATTATAGTTGGGAACATACTTTAGGTTTGGTGATAAATACAAGATATCCTTGTCTTTGTGTTGATAAGCTTTTCCTTAATGAGTTCCAATTATTGAACAATTTTGGGTTAAATCCAATAAATTATTGAACATTTTATTCCCAGAATTTATTTTATTCTTCCTATTTTTACATTTATTCTTTTAGACTTCTTATTTAAACATAAAATGTTCGTAACATTTCCTATTTAATTAGTAAAATTTAATTAAACATTATTTACTGTTTTTTGACAAAATTAAATGTTATTTACTGGATAGGCTGTGTGCACATGATATTTATATTAATAAATTGCAAGATGTCAAAAATACATATATAAGTTTTAGCTAAATTTTGTCGTTAAATGAGTAAACAATTCATGATATTTTTAATTAATATTGAAAATACATATATATAATTACATATAACTTGGGGGTGACATTACAATTACAAACATTCAATCACTTAAACTCACTAAAGAGGTAACCAATCTCTAATCCTAGCCATTGAATAAAATATTCATATATCAATGGTGAAAAAATCATTTTTGTATGATACACAAAAAGAGTTACTTGTGTATGCTAAATGTCACCCTGTATTTCTACTCGTATCAAGGTATTAATATAATCGATCCATAAACAACAACAAAAATTAGAGCTTCCGATTAAATATTTTCATAAAAAATATATAATGAGAAAACACACACACACACAAAAAAAACGAGGACTTCGTAACAATACAAAGGCTTAAAGAGTAATTTTGGTAATTTTAGGCTTTAGCCCAACCATATTTTGATAATTTTTTTAGATCCCTCAATATCTTTTTGTGCTGCAAAATACCTTTCAAGAGTTATTTATTAAAGGTGTTAAAATTAAGAAAGACATCTAGTTGTAAGGGGAAATTCTAACTTGGACACAACCTCAAGTCAATTTTATTTGGGTACACACTCATAAATTGAAAAACTCAAAAGATAAAAGATTTAAATGATGTGACTAGATAACTTCTCTTTTAATATAGGCTTAATTACAGTTTTTGCCTCTTAAGTATCCAAATATTGTGATTTTGGCCCCCTAATAAAAAACAATAATAACTGAGCCCCCTATGTTTAGCCCCTTTTGCAGTTTTGGCCCCATAGACCAATTTCGACCCGTCAACGCACACGTGTAATTTTTTATTTTATTTTATTGATTATTTTTTAATTACTTTTAATTTTTTTAATTTAAAAATAAATTAAAATAATTATTTTTTTTAATTAACACATTTACACGTGACATTTTTATTTTTTTAAATTAAAAATTACACACATGACGCCCACGTATGCGTTTACTTAGTTAAAATTGGCCCGGGGGCCAAAACTACAAAATGAACCAAACATAGGGGGTTCAGTTGTTATTGTTTTTACTAAGGGGTCAAAATCACAACATTTGAATACTTATGAGGCCAAAATTGTAATTAAGTATTTAATTTATAACATTTATGCGTGTGTCCAAATCAATTTGATTTGGGTAAAACTGCAAAATGGGCCAAACATAGGGGGTTAGGTTGTTATTGTTTTTTTTAAGGGATCAAAATCACAACATCTGATTACTTATGAGGTTAAAACTATAATTAAGTGTTTAATTTATTACATTTATGTGTGCGCCCAAATCAATTTGATTTGGGTTTGTGCCTAAGTAAAAATTGCTCGGTTGCAAATTACCTTCAAAATTTGGGTTTGTGCCTAAGTAAAAATTGCTCGGTTGTAAATATCCTTTGGAAAAAAGGATGGGAAAGAGGTGAATAATCGCAATGTTGTCTAGAAGATAATGAGGGCATGGAAAGTTATGGTTGAATCGCCCACTCAATAGTTATATGAAAATGCATTAGTGGAGTTCCAAGATGCTTGTAGTGATTTCCCACTTTTCCTAAATTATGCCATGACCACCTTCAATGAAGTGAAGGAGAAAATAGTGAGGGCATGGACAGACCATGTGTTGCATCTTGGTTGCAGAACCACCAACAAGGTAGAATTGGCTCAAGTTTTGGTAAAGAAATATTTGGACAATAGTGTGGGTGATTTGGGTACTCGTTGAGAGAAAATACATGACATGTTGGTTCTTCAATTCACTGCGATACAAACAACATTTGGTCAGAGTGTTACCGTATTGGAACATAGATTCAAAGATATCACTTTGTACTTCGGTTTAGGTGGTCATGTGTCTAGCTTTGCTTTGGACAACATTACTTTGGAAGAGTCACGTTGTAGGGGAACATTGTGCATGGACAAAGAAATTTGTGGTTGTGTTCAAAGGACTTCTTACAGGCTTCCATGTGCATGCAAAATTGCTACTAAGATCCTTGAAGACAAACCAATTTTATTGGATTACATACACCATCATTGACATAGGTTACGTATGGACGAAGAAAGTAATGAAGATGGTTTTTCTGTCGATGATGAGTAAAACGGTATTCAAGAACGTCTCAAGAAAGTCCCTTACCAAATGAAGCTTGAAATCAAAGAGGTTTTGCGGCAGTTGACATTTCCTGAAACCACCATGATGTCTCCACCATCACGAAAAGTACCAACCAAGGGAGCCAAGAAAAAGTGGACATTGCGAGGTCTAAAGAAAAAATTACATCGACTAGTGGAATCCCTTCTTCGTGGGGGTTGTTGATTCCCAAAATTCGGATAGTCAACCGTCACCAACAACTTCATCATTTAAAAGAAAAAGAGGTGCCCGTCTTGGTAAAACATCACTTTTCCCACTTCCACCATCTACTTGGTATCCAAAGCCCAAGGTTATTCTGGTTATGAGGCCTATTGATTATATGTCACACTTCATGCTTCTATTTATTGAAAAAGTGGTGGATGTTATAGGCGATGGACATTTTGGACTTCGGGGTATAGCCGAGTTCATGGGATTGACCGAACAAAGTCATATCATGATTCGTACACATCTTATTCAACAGTTGAAAGATCATAGAGATGATTAAGTTGAAGTATATGCGGGTGAGGATCGTTATAACTACATTTTAAATGGCTTACATCCTCCCGCAAATATGAAAGGTTGTGCACATCTTGTTGATAAGTGGTTGACTTTTCCGGACATGGGACACATTGTTGCTAATTATTACAAAAGGTGTGTGGTCGTGTTGACAAATCTTGAAATTGGAAAATCGAAATATTTTTTCCCACTAAGAGGGTCACCACCGCTGGGTAAGCAAAAAACTCCCATCATGTGCCTTGGGGTAATTCCGAATCATTTCGTGCTTTTTTTTTACGGATGATTGTCCACTACCTCCATCATCTACGGAGTGGCACAATCACAAGAATGAAGATGCGGTGACATGGGAAGATGAGTATTTGGATCAACATGAGTTGTTTCGAAAGCTCGTGATTATTGAAAGTGGAAACAAACCGCCGCAACCACAAAATGAGTCAAACAAAGCGGCGCCTATTTTGTTGGACACTCCCGAAAAACCAAAGCAACAATTTGAAGTTATTGAGGAAGATGAGGAAGATTCTATTTCACTTGATCTTCCCCAATCACTTGGTCTTTAATGAGTGATTTTTTTGTCGGTGTTAGTCCTTTTTTTTGGTAGAAATTACACCAACGTGTATTTTGGGGTCGAAATTGTAACACCAATTTTTTGTGGCCAATATATAAGTAACATTATGTAATTTATATAAATATATGATAATATGAATTTTATTGGTGAAACTAGTGCATACTTATTTCTTCCTTGTTAATGTTTACACATTTTATATACATTTTATTGATTATTACGTTTCGTTTAATTACATACTAATGTATGAATTTTTTTCCATAAAGCTTTTGTTAAGTGAAGCATGTCTGAGGTTGCAAAAATTGAAGGCCGTGTTAGGTACTCCGCTTTTAAAAAGACAATTAAGGTTATGATAACGCCGACCAACTATCTTGATGATTTGAAGGCACAATTTAACACTTATTTTGAGCATCTTGGTGAAAATCAAGATACACGTTACTTGTTTGGTCAAATGTCATGCATAGACCTAGGAGAAGATAGAGATGAATACGCATGGAAAACGGCAAGCTATATGCCTTGACTTATTCGCGATGATAGCGACGTCGGATTTATGTTTCGGAATATGGTGGAAAATAATATATTATATATGTATGTTCGTTCCATATGCAATTGCGTTGAATGTGTTGTTTAACATAATGCAGAATCCATTGTCTGCATAATTGTTTTCCTCGGCAGTTAACTGCAGTCGGTTTATGAATTCCTCGGCGGTATGTCGAGGGGCAATTGCGTCTTTTACATGTGTTTCTCAACCTAACAAGATGTGTATACATCAATTTTCAAGAGACATTTCTAAATAAAACTATTCAACGAAGATAAGTTAGTTGGGTCGTAAGATCCGGTTCAACCCGCCCACCGTATCAACCCGCCCATTTTCCAGTTCTATAAATATAGACCCTTTGCACATCAACCCTGCAAAACCCTAATTCCCAACTTTCGTTTCTCCCTTCCCCCTTCTCCATATTATTCAATCAATCTTTTTCATATTTTTTTATCCTAATTGATTTTGGTAATTTTTCTTTCATGTGTGAATGACTTACATGAACTAAAAAATGTTGTGGATGATGAGAAATATTAATTTTACAGTTATCCCTGTCTGATACTGCAGTGCAGGTGCTGAGAATTTGTAATCTGACACACCTCACTTGAATGCTACTTTTTAATATTGTTTTGTTCTTATCTTAATATCTTAATATATGTAACCAGGTACCATCTTTACAACTATAACCGCTATGTTACTTCTACTTTTGCTGAAATATTGTTGCTTCCAAAAATGAAATACATGACTAAAACATTTTTTTTAAATATATTGTTGCTTCCAAAAATGAAATACATGACTAAAACATTTTTTTTAAATCCCCAACCGCCCTAGCGGTTTCCTCTCTCATAGCAATTAATTTTTATTATTAGCGGTACCTTTATTGATAGTAGTTCTTTTTTCATTTTTTTTGGTATACGCTTATTACGTTTTACAATATTAAAATTGCATCTTTAAAATTGTAGATAATTTGACTGATCCAGATGATAATTTTATCATTAGAAACTTCACTTTTTCCTGTAATTTTGCCGCCTCTTTGTTTCTCCTATATTATATTACTTGAAGTTGTTTATTCTGACTTTTTATTTTCAAAAATCGCTACAGTAGACTATAACATTACTTTGTTTTGGCAAAGTAATGACTTTGATTCCATATTCATTTTTGTTGATTTCCATATTCATTTTTGTTGATGCAATCTAAATGTTGTTAATTTGTTTTTTGAGATTGTGCATGTCGATCACTCTCAATTGTCACTTAGTTTGATTCTTTCTGAGTTTATATGCAACTCTACAAGTAATAATATAGCCAATTTGATATTTTATATATGAAACTCTACAAAATCCGTGCATCCCACAGGTTAGAGTCTAGTTGTTTCTTAAATGGTACTTATTATACAATGTGTTATATGTTAACGGTGTGCTTAACCATATGTTGAAAACTTGACACTATTAAGTTTAGAACAATTTCCAGAAAAGCTACTGGAGAGTGTGACCAAGTCTTGATTCGAAGGGTTGAGAAGAACTTCACCTCTTTTAGGATTCATGACAGTTTCCTCATTTTCTAACAAGTTTGACAAAAGTCAATTAGGAATATTCCAAGCTTGTTAGGAACACAAATGATAAATAATAATATGTGGAAGTAAGCATTAAAATGGCAACTTTTGTAGATCTACATCTCTAGGATTTAAGATTGTATAAAAAGCTGTTCCTAGAGTCTTAACGAAATGATTGTGTGATTGTAATTGTTCTGATTTAAGACATTTTAATGGCATTGGAACAAAGTGTTTAGGGACACTTTATGGGGTTAACGCTTAACACACTTTATGTTTTTTTATTTATGTGTGACTGTGTTTTTCTGTATTATGAACTAAACTAATTTTACAGTTATCCCTGTCTGATACAGTGTAGGTGCTGAAAATTTGTAATCTGACACACACATCCTTTGATTCAGTCAATCAAAGTATGCGTAGGAATCTTTTTTAGTGACCAAACAAACATAATATTTTGAGAAATTGTGTTGTTTGCAATCAGACATTTGGCGCATTTGAGCAGTTGGTATATTTCTGTTCCTTCATCGAAATACTAGGATAGTTAAAGCTGGTTGGAGGAGTCACGAAGAGTCATGATATGCTCGTCAAGACTCTTGCGACCCGCTTCTACTATCCAAGGGTTTTGATGGCATTGGACTATCGAAACAAAGGAGATTGTATAATTGTCAGCTGTGTGAAATAGAAAAACCTTAGGACAGTATAAGTAGTTGTCACTAGAGTCTTTGTTAAATGCATTGTTTGAGACACCCTTTGAATAATTAGGATAATTAAGAATTATATCAACTATTTTTGCCACAATGTCAATGTTTACTGAGGTTTGATCAGGCAGCTTTTGTAGTGAAGAGGAAATAGATATAGTATGAGACAATTTCATTTTAAGAGCATGCCATTAAGTTTAACTATGACTATTGAAATTTGAAATTAACATTATGTCATCAACGAAATCTAGGTTGTGCTCAGTCATAAAACACCAAATATGCAACTCTTGTTTTTTGCAAACATTCATAGGATTTAATTCATATTAGAACCAAGTGCACTGTTTTTTACTTTAAAATCACTATTGAAATAAGGCTTGGATAAAGAACCAACGAGATTTTTCAGTTATGTAGCGTTTGTTTTTTATTTTTAATCATGTTTAAAAACTATGACTAAGAATTAAACAAATCAAATAACAAAGTATTAATAGATAAATAAATAAATGCAAAAATTCAAAACCAATTGAATTAAATTTCTCTGTTTCAAATGTGTTTTAATCCTCAAATTGTAGTGGTTTTTTATTTAACTGGTTGATTAACATAGCACTCACCCTTGTCTTACCATTGATTTCCATAAGGACAATATAAAAATAAAACTAGCGACAAACTAAATATGACGAGTCAGAAGTGCAGAGTGTGGGGGGATAATTTAGAATTACAAGATCGGTGAAAGTGACTTTGAAAGTAGATTTATCTAACACATTGTATGGATACTTAAGTTGGATTGAGAGATTTGGGTATCCTTCATTCATACTGTGAATCAAATCATAAACATTAGTGTTGCAGCGGTTGTACATAGAAAATCATTGTGCGGATGTGTTGACGAATTCGGTTATTTGTTATGAGAGCATTGTTCAACTCGTGCATTTTTTTATTTTTTTTATGTTAATTATTTTGGAGTTTCTATTGATTTGATTAGTTCGTAGTCTCTTCTTTGAGCTTTAGTCATCTTTAATTAAAAAACTTTGCTAGAAAGTGTTAATCGAACGTCTACTTATCATATTGACGTGTTTTTTTTAATGGATGTTAATGATATGGACCCATATAATAAATCATAGAGAAAGTTATAGGGATCTAAATCAAAACTACTTGTAGAGATTTAACACATTAAAACCTAATTTTCAAAAGGTATATAAAAAATGGCTATTTTTAGGATGATGACTCAATTAATTAGTGAAACAAAAAAAACACTGTTGGATTTAATTAATGAAATAGATTTGTCAAAAATAAAATTGAAAATATTATAGATTTTCACTCAAAATTTAGTCCCTGCCTGTTTTTCAGTCTTGATTAAAAAACTGTCTATACAAATACAATACCCCATGTTTCAAAAAAAAATAAAAATATACAATACCCCAAAAAGGAAATAGATTTGAGATCTAGTCGAACATGAAATGTAGTAAACGAAACCCATAATGCTTTATTTAAGGTTGAATTTAATTATGTCTGAAGTTATTACGGAGATGAGTAGAAAGGAAGTGAATGCAGAGGAGAAATTAAGTGTGAAGTCATGTATGATGTGAGAGATTGATTGAACTTCGCCCTATAATTTTGAAGGAAATATAAATATTAAAAAGGATATAAACAATGGATTAATTCAAATGTAAAGAATGTGAGTTTCTTAAGCAAGTGGTCAGGTCGTATATGGTAAAAAAAAAATTGGTTGAAACACTAAGGTTATGTTTGGATTGGTGGAGAGTGGTGGAATGAAGTAAGTTAGATCCTTATTCAATTGTTTGATTTTGTTAAAAAGTAATGGAATGGAATGGAGTGCGATGAAACTCATTCCATCTAACACTAACACCACTCACTCATTTGAGTTAGGATCATCTCCTTTTATAAGTTTTTCCATTTCCTCCATTTGGATAGATAAATACACAGAAAGTAAAAAATAATTAAAGATGGTGCAAAAACCTATTTTTTGTGTGTATATCTTTCTAAATGGCATCCTCCATTTATTTTTATAAATGAAGAGGATCCTTACTCCACTCATTTAGCCAATTTTCATTCCCCCAATCGAAGGTGTATCGAATGGAATGAACAATTAATAATACAATTACAACTTTATCCCTGTCTTTTCTATTTTATTAGCGGCACTTCATTCTCTCTTTTGTTCCTTCTTCCTCCCAACTTCACAAATTGATCGTGATGCTTATAGTTATTAGGCTGGACATGAAAATTTAGTTTGATATTGTGTATAAATACCTTAGTTTACTTGTTGAATATTGATGAAAATTTGTTGATCGATACTGTTTGCATATAGTCTTATATGTTGCATATATTAAGGAGACTGAATTCATAATTCCTATAGATTCAAAATAATGACATATCGATCAAATTGAACTCATAATTCAATATATTGATGCTTTTATAAATGAAGGATAAAATTGAAATAAAAAATATTTCATTCCATTCTATCTACCTTTCAAAGAATGGAATCATTCCATTCCGTCGTTACATATCCAAATAATGGAATTGAATCTTTATTCCATTTTATTCAGTTACATTTCATTCTATTCCACTCCGTTACTTCTTTTTTTGTTAGTAGTGTCTAGGATTCGAACCCTAGACCTTGCATATATTATGCATTGTCCTTACTAACTGAGTTAAGTTCACAGAGACACTCCTCTCCGTTACTTTTAACTTATCCAAACAGAGCTTAAATGGCGATGGTGGAGGAAACTTTTTTTTTTGAAGAAGCTAAACTAACCCCCTCAAATTGGCACCAGAGAGAATCGAACTCGAGACCTTGAGGAAGAGCACACTCCTAGGTTCCAAGCCAATACCACTAGGCCAACCCAAGTGGGTTAGAAAACGGATGAAGTAATAGTAAGTTCTTTTGTAAAAAATTCAAACCTCGTGACTAAATTAAGGCTCTGTTTGGTAAAAATAGTGACTGATAAACTAGTTGATAGCTTATAGCTGATGACTGATAGTTGATAAGTTACTTGAAGTGTTTGGTAAAATTATCTTTTCAACTAAGTAAAATTACATAAAACGACATTTTTAATTCATAATAAAGTTTATATCAATTAATGTTTAAAGTATTTAAAAATTAAAATTTGTTAATTTAATATTATTATTAAATTAATTTTTAATCCCTAAATGTTAATTTATATTTATTTTCATTTGCCTAAAAAAATTAGATATAAAGTGTAAAAAAGTTTAAACGCAACAATAAATGAAATTTTGTACAAAAAAATATATAGTGAAGGTAAACGTAACGTTCTCATTAATTTTATTGGAGAAAATCATTGTCCTTGTTCTTATTCTCTACAATTCTGATATATCACACAAAAATAATGTGTCATTTCGCAAAAAAAAAAAAAGGTGACATTAAATATTGAAATAGTCACAAAAAAAAACGTAACAATTGTAACGAAA
>Ga0315914_1011130_pt1 | contig 10920 bp, 6 predicted proteins | sample MpolenodulesMG_FD_203920 | JGI IMG/M metagenome (GOLD analysis project Ga0315914, IMG submission 203920) | Medicago polymorpha root nodule microbial communities from Los Angeles, California, United States - elongated nodules | ecosystem: Host-associated > Plants > Roots > Nodule | place: USA... | reverse complement strand
GACTCTGAACCTGAGGACAGTTATCTAGAACGTAAAAGAAGAAGTTTCCAAAAACACAATTCAACCCCCCCTTCTTGTGGTTTTTCTCACCTTCACACTACCCCCCCAAGCACAAGTCTTGGGACAAGGTGAAATGGTTAGGTTTGCTAGGCACGAAGTACATATTTATTGGCGTGGTTCATTAGTCCTCTTATTTTGATCCGATGGCTAACATTTGGCGACCTTATAGTTCTATCGACGTGTCAAAATCTTGGCTCTTTACGACACGTGTCCCAATCGATGGAGCAGTTGTTCCAAATCGCTAAGTTCCATTTACGACAGACATTTTAAATAGGGTTTCTTTATCCTTTTCTCCACCCGCTTTCGCTAGTACTTTCTCATTTCTGCTTTTTTTTTTATCTTCATTGGTGTGTTATTCTCGGTGCGATTTCACTTCTTCTTAGTTCGATCTACATTGCATTTTTTGTCCAGGTAACCTTTTTGTGGGCTCGCGTTTTGTCATAAAGCATTATTCTTTAATTTCTAGCTATGATTTTAATTAGAGAGTGCAATGAAATGGGTAGGCGTATTAGAACCAGTATCGTTTGAAGAAAAATGTAGGCTATGGAGAGATAGCATAAACCATTCTAAGATTTCAGATGGAACGATTGATTGAGTGGTTTTTGAACAAGGGTATTATGGGAATTCATTGTTAGGGGAGTTGTCCTACAGTTCCGTGAGTGATGAGCACGAAATTTCGGATAATGATTGTGTTTTCTTTTATTCTTCCCCAGGACTGCTGTGTAGGAGGGGAATTTTCTACTCCATGTATTCCAGTAAATCAGAGGGAGAGGTGTTCGTTTAGGGCGTCATGTGTGTGGAGTCGATTTATACAGACATGAAGCACGTGGCATTTTTAGGAGTAAATTGGATATTTCATGTATCGGGTGGGAAGAAGACATCGTCTTAGAGGTGTGCCGTCAGGGCGAGAAGGTATGCCTTCAACACTCTCAAGGCGTAAGGTTCCCTTTCACTCTATTTGAAGCTGACGTACTGATGTATTTAAACATGGCCCCTTCCCAGCATCAGCTAATAGTTGGGCCTTTTTGAGGGGTTTTGAGAACTTATGTGATGGTCCGGGTTTCAGCATTTTGTGGGCGTGTTCTTCTATTTCTATGGTATGAAGGGGGTGGAAAAGCTCTCTAGGGTGTTGTCATACCCCAATTTTTGACCTAACATATTACATTCATACGCCGTTTGACCCTGATTAATCTTTGACTTTTCAGTAAAAATTTCGGCAGAGGGGTATTTTAAAATACCTCATTTTGGTTCAGATTCAGGCCTTCTCCTCACTTTTTTTTATTTATTAGTCTTTTTATTTTTTTTAACTATAGTTTTTATTTTTATTTTTCATTTTTATTCGATCTTTATTTTTATTTTTATTTTATATTTTTATTTTCATTTTACCATTTTATTTTTATTTTTTAGTTTAATTACTTCTTTAGGATTTTTTATTAACTTTTTTAATGAGTCTAAAAATTGTCAAAAATATAGTGTCAAGGTCCAAAAAATTTCATCTCTAGTGTGCCACCAATCATGCCAAATTACATTGTTAACTTTCTCTTCCAAAAAATCATTCAAATTACATTCAATTCCCATCAAAAACCATTAAACCACTTTTCCATTTTCATCAACCTCCCCTCACCTATAAATAGAGCCCTCATTCCACACTTCAAAACACACAAAAAGTTCTCTTGAGTTGTCAAAGAACTTTTCACTCTTCTCCCTCCTTTACCTTGTGTTGACGAGCTACTCTTTTCTCCTCCTTTTTTTTGTCCATTCGGATTTAAAAAGTGTTTTTAAGGCCATAGTCCCTTCGGTTTATAATGTCTCTTCGGAATAAAGAGTGGTATTAAGAACATAGTCCATATTTGATGTATTGTCTTTACTTTATTATTCATTTAGCTCTCATATATCAAAAAATGAAAAAAAAAAAGATTAGATTAAGGGATTTTGTGGTGATCCAACGTACTACGAAATTCCCGCGCTTTTATTGTTTTGTCACGTTAGTTTAAGTTTTAGGTTTTAATTAATAATATTTTAAAAACCACAAAAACATTACAAATAATCCAAAACCACCAAAAATATTTCCATAATAAATCTTGATTCAAAATTAAGTGATTCCTTTTTTTATTTCTTTCTTAATCAAATTTCAATCCATTTAATCATACTTTGAGTCATCTTTCTTTTATAAAAAATACAAACAAATTCTTATTTGCCACTTGGCTTTTATTTTAAACTTTTTCAAAATTAATAAAAAACACTAAACAAATCAAACAATATTTCTACCCCGAACTACGAGGTTTTGATCCCTCACGGGTACGTAGGCAAAAGACCTAGTACTTCCAAATCCATAAAAAATATAAATAAAAAATGTTTCGTTTTCCTTCTATCACCTTAACTCCATTTTTAAAACGCAAGTAAGTTATAACACAAAGTTTGAATAAAATCAAGAGGTTCTCGTAGAGTACTACGAATATTTAGGGTGCTAATACCTTCCCTAAATATAACCAACCCCCGAACCCCTAATCTTTTTAAAAAAATGGTATTTGAACTTTTTCCCATTTTCTTTAAAAAAAATAAAAGTTCAAGTTGTGAATAAAAATAGTGAGTCAAACGCTAATTAAATAGCCTTGATATCCGAAAAATCACGCGACAGAAATGGCGACTTCACTGGGGATACCCCCTAAGAGGGTTGATCCTAACTTGACTTTATATAAATTATGTGTTATAACTTGCTTAAAAATAAGATCAAAAAAATAAAAGATGGGAATACGTGCATATATGTTCTTTCTTTTTTATGTGAGTGGTGAGATAAGTCCTACACCCAGACCTAAGGGAAACATAAGATAGGATGGTGGTATAATCAAAGTGCCATTCCAAGAGTAATCTTGAGTGTTGGTACATGTGATATAACCCCGCTCAATGGAGGTTCTTGGAAGTAATATTATGTTGACATGAGTAATCGTGTTTGACATTATTATTTTCAAGTGACTGTCGAAGTTGAGGACCTTTAGTTACCTTTAACCCATCTTGAACTTTTAAGACGTAGAGCGGTGGCTAATCAAGAGTAATCTTGAATTAGTTGATACACGATACTACACTCTAACGAGATTTTCCTACGAATGCTATTGGATCAAGAGTAATCTTGTAACCCGATAATATTTGGAAGTGGTTGTAGACTTTGGGAACTTGGTAGAACCCGTGATACAGGTACATGAGAAACCATAGTCCTTACCAATTGACGTGTTTACCCCTTGACCCCATCATTGTGGACTTAACCTCGCCATGTTTTCACCGTTTTTGTAGCATAAGTCATGCATACATGCATTCATTCATAAAAACTTTTTCTCATTAAATACCGAAGGACCTTAGATAGGTTTTTGTAAACATTAGAGGTATGGACCTTGTAAAAAGGAACACCAAAAAATACATTTTCAAAAGTCTTAACTAGACCTTAACTTTTGTTGGGGGTCTTTTTCCTTGACTTTACTTTTGCTCTTAAGGGAACTGTCTATAATATTTCTAATTATTAAACGAAACAACATTCCCTATGATGTTTACAAATTACTTTGACAAGTCCTTCGCTAAATAAAAAATGTGTCTATTTTTACATAAGCATCATGCATCATCTTGCATTTTGTAGTTTCAAATCCGAGTCTCCCACAAATTTTCTTTTCCGTAAAAAGGTCAACCCGTTTCAAAAGTGGATCAGCTTGAACAAGAGGTCCACGAGCTTCGTGAAGAGGTGACAACACTTCAGGCCGAGGTAGAGAAGTTGACTAACCTGGTATCTTTGTTGACGGTTACAAAGGATCCGCCACAATTCCAGCTAGGTCCCCAGCCACCATGTCAGCCATTGTGTATACAATAACCTCAACAACAAGCCCCTCAACAACCCAATCCACAAAATCAGGCTCGAAGAGCACATTATGATCCAATTCCCATGAAGTATGCAGAGTTGCTCCCAATGTTGCTCGAAAAGAATCTGGTCCAGACCAAGGCACCTCCTCCGGTGTCGGGAAAATTGCCAACATGGTTTAGAGTTGGCCTCTCATGTGTCTTCCATCAAGGGGAACCAAGTCACGACATTGAGCACTGCTATGCTTTGAAGAATGCAGTCCGAGATTTAATCCGAACTAACATCTTGTCCTCCGAGGGTCAGCTACTTGTCCAACAAGGGCCCCAACCACAATTCCAGCCACTGTGCATGCAACAACCTCGACAGCAGGCTCCTCAGCAGTTCATCCCTCAAGTTCAGGCACAGAAAACACCATAGTATGATCTGATTCCTATGAAATATGCAGAGCTTCTTCCCTCTTTGCTTGAGAGGAACCTTGTCCAAACCAGACCACCTCCTCTGGTGCCTAAAAAGTTGTCGTCACGGTGAAGACCCGACCTCTCTTGTGCCTTCCATCAAGGGGCACGAGGTCATGATGTTGAGCACTGTTTCTTTTTGGAGATCGGAGTCGATAGGTTGATTGAAGCCAATATCTTACCCTTCAAAGATTGAATTCAGATGTGCAAGCCAATCCGCTACCGGATCATGGTACCTAGTATTGCAACAAAGAGGGATTAGCCGCAATCGAGTCGTTGTTGATGTTTTCTTCTGCTACTCAATTTGTTTCAAGTGATATGTTTGTTGTTCGTTATCTTTTTTTTTTAAAAAAAATCCTTTTGTCCTGCCCTAGACGAAAGTTGAATTTATGAAGGGCTTTTTGCTTCCTGTATTTTCAATCATTAATGAAAAAGTCGTTTTGATCCCGACTTTGTTTTTATTTTGTGCTTTTTCTGGAAAATTGGTAATACAAAGAACCTTAAGCGAATAATCTTTTCCAAATGTCTGCCCATCATTCACTTTCTAAAATCAATCATGTATGTAGATTAAGCATTGATAAAACCCGTTGAACACATTAATCCTATACTCTCTCCCAACTTTGAATTCCTTTGTCCGAATATAAAGAAGAGGAGAATGAAGAGATTCCCGACGAGATCTCTTGTATGCTGGGGCATCTTAGCCATTGAAGCTGCAGACAAAATATCAAGAAAATTGTCCAGAAGGTGGCATTCAAAGACTGGCATGAGATGTTACCATTGCTTTACATGGATATCGTACTTCAGTACGTATTTCAACAGGGGAAACCCCCCTTTTTCCTCAGTATACAACGTGGAAACCATGCTTCCCGTGGAGGTCGAAGTCCCGTCGATAGGAGTTCTACTGAAATCCAAGCTTGATTGAGCTTAAATGCATGACGACCTTGTACAACTACATCAAAAGAGGTTGAAACAAGCTTCTAACAAGAAGGTTTCGTCCCCGTGAATTTCAAGAAGGAGACATTGTGCTCTAAAAGACACTGTCTTTCCAACCAGACTCGAGGGGCAAGTGGACGCCGAACTAAGAAGGCTCGTATGCAAAGACTCTTACAACTAGGGATGGTGACAAGGTCGAACATCCCGTGAATGCCGGCGCAATCAAGAAATACTCTGTCAAAAATAAAAGCTCGATAAGTCGCAAACCTGGAAAGGCTGCTTAGGTAAAAATGAGCGTCTCGGTGAACTAAAAACCCGAAAGGGCGGTCCAGGCAAAAATTAGAGAAATAAATGATGATTATCCTGATAGATTGAAAACCCAAAAAGGGCGATCTGATGATTATCCCATCTTACCTGTCATGTCTCGTTTCATCGAGTTCACCTGTCTTATACAGTGATACAGTCATACAGTCGTACAAGTTGTACATTTATAAATTCATATGTTCGTAAAAGTTACATCCATACAATCATACATTGATACTTTCACATCATTCATACATTAATGCATGCACATCATATACACAATATCATCTATACATGGTTGCATTAGTCACTCATAGTCTTGTTTGGTCGTGTCTCTTCAGTTTAATTTTCTTCATGAGAACAGTTTGCAAATAAAAGTTCATATTTTCTCAAAAGTGTCATCCCCAGCGTGTCTGGTCAAGAGATGTCACCCATCAAACATGTCTCAAGTGGCAGATACCATGAACAATTTGTGTACAAATATATTCAATTTCCCCAATATGTCTGGTCAGTTATCTTCTTCAATTTTACCTTTGTTAAGCTATCTTTGTGTGATAGTTAGGTAAAACTTGTCAATAGTCTTTGTTAAGCTATCATTTCATCGATAGATAGACGTTATTTTCTTTCACTCCTACCGTTGTTAAGCTATCTTATCGATAGTTAGGTAGAAGTATAAATCGTCTTTGTTAAGCTATCATTTCATCGGTAGTTAGATCTTGTCTTCTTTAATTTTACCTTTGTTAAGCTATCTTTGTGTGATAGTTAGGTAAAACTGGTCACTCGTCTTTGTTAAGCTATCATTTCATCGGTAGTTAGACGATGTTTTCTCTCATTCTTACCTTTGTTAAGCTATCTCATCGATAGTTAGGTAAAAGTTATCAATCCTCTTTGTTAAGTTATCATTTCATCGGTAGTTAGACGATTTTTTCTCTCATCCTACCGTTGTTAAGTTATCTTATCGATAGTTAGGTAGAAGTATCAGCTGTCTTTGTTAAGCTATCATTTCATCGATAGTTAAACGTTACCTTCTTTCATTCCTACCGTTGTTAAGCTATCTTATCGATAGTTAGGTAGAAGTTATCAATTGTCTTTGTTAAGCTATCATTCCATCGATAGTTAGGTAGAAGCATCATTCTTCTTTGTTAAGCTATCATTTCGTCGATAGTTAGACGATATTTTCTCTCATTCCTACCGTTGTTAAGCTATCTTATCAATAGATAGGTAGAAGTATCAGTTGTCTTTGTTAAGCTATCATTTCACCGATAGTTAGACGTTACTTTCTTTCATTCCTACCGTTGTTAAGCTATCTTATCGATAGTTAGGTAGAAGTTATCAATCGTCTTTGTTAAGCTATCATTCCATCGATAGTTATACATTATTCTTAATTACCTTTGTTAAGCTATCTCATCGATGGTTAGGTAAAAGTATTATTTGTCTTTGTTAAGCTATCATTCCATCGGTAGTTAGACGGTTTTTTCTCTCATTCTTACCTTTGTTAAGCTATCTCATCGATGGTTGGGTAAAAGTATCATTTGTCTTTGTTAAGCTATCATTTCATTGGTAGTTAGACGACATTTTCTTCCATTCTTACCTTTGTTGCGCTATCTCATCGATAGTTAGGTAAAAATTATCGATCGTCTTTGTTAAGATATTAAAAAGATAGTAGACAATCATCTTCCTAGTGAAACTACACTACCCCTAGCGGAGTCGGGTCCCTTTCTCAATGAACTTGGGTATCCCGTTGTTTTTTCTCATCTCAGCCAAACCATCTTACCGTCCTGAATTCATAATTACATCACGAGCATTTCACAACATCTTAGGTCCAAAATTTGTGTACTTTGTATTTAAGTCTTTTCGGCCCATCGAATCAAAGATTTCATCTTCAAGTCTCCGGGCGAAGAAACATAAATAGGGGCATCTGTCATACCCCAATTTTTGACCTAACATCTTCCATTCATACGCCATTTGACCCTGATTTGTCTTTGACTTTTCAGTAAAAATTTCGGCATAGAGGTATTTTAAAATACCTCATTTTGGTTCTGATTCGGGCCCTCTTCTCACTTTTTATTTATTTATTAGTCTTTTTTTTAACTATAGTCTTTATTTTTATTTTTCATTTTTATTCAGTCTTTATTTTTATTTTATATTTTTATTTTTCATTTACCATTTTATTTTTATTTTTTAGTTTAATTACTTCTTTAGGTTTTTTTATTACCTTTTTAATGAGTCCAAAAATTGTCAAAAATATAGTGTCAAGGTGCAAAAAATTTCATCCCAAGTGTGCCACCAATCATGCCAAATTACATTGTAAACTTTCTCTTCCAAATAATCATTCAAATCACATTCAATTCCAATCAAAAACCATTAAACCACTTTTTCATTTTCACCAACCTCCTCACCTATAAATAGAGCCCTCATTCCACACTTCAAAACACACGAAAAGTTCTCTTGAGTTGTCAAAGAACTTTTCTCTCTTCTCCCTCCTTCGGCCTGTGTTGACGAGCTATTCTTTTCTTCTCCTTCTTTTTTCTGTCCCTTCGGATTGAAAAAGTGTTTTTAAGGCCAGAGTCCCTTTGGTTTATAATGTCTCTTCGTAATAAAGAGTGGTCTTAAGAACATAGTCCCTATTCAGTGTATTGTCTTTACTTTATTATTCATTTAGCTATCATATATCAAAAAATGCAAAACAAATAGATTAGATTAAGGGATTTTGTGGTGATCCAACGTCACTACGAAATTCCTGCGCTTTTATTTTTATTGTCACGTTAGTTTAACTTTTAGGTTTTAATTAATAATATTTTAAAAACAACAAAAACATTGCAAATAATCCAAAACCACCAAAAATATTTTCATAATAGACCTTGATCTAAAATCAAGTGATTCCTTTTTTTAATTCTTTCTTAATCAAATTTCAATCCATTTAATCATACATTGAGTCATCTTTCTTTTTATAAAAAATACAAACAAATTCTTATTTGCCACTTGGCTTTTATTTTAAACTTTTTCAAAATTAATAAAAAAACACAAAACAAATCAAACGGTATTTCTACCCTGATCTACGAGGTTTTTATTCCTCACAGGTACATAGGCAAAGGACCTAGTCCTTCCAAATCCATAAAAAATATAAATAAAAAATGTTTCTTTTCCTTTTATCACCTTAACTCCATTTTTAAAAAGCAGGTAAGTTATAGCACAAAGTTTGAATAAAATCAAGAGGTTCTTGTAGAGTACTACGAATATTTAGGGTGCTAATACCTTCTCTAAATATAACCAACCCCCGAACCCTTGATCTTTTTAAAAAATGGTATTTGAACTTTTTCCCATTTTCTTTAAAAAAATAAAAGTTCAAGTCGTGAATAAAAATAGTGAGTCAAACGCTAATCAAATAGGCTTGATCTCCGAAAAATGATGCGACAGGTGTCTATCGGCACTTATCCTAACAGGAGCCAGTTCCCAACTTATACTTCTCACTACAAAAACTAGAGGGAAACATATCTAAGGGTTGTTTTGCGGTCGCTAAGGTGGATGGCGAGCAAAAGTTTCCATTGCGATGGACTAACAATCGACAAATTGTGCATATATGAGAAAGTTGTGGATTTTTTTTTTGGAGAGGATGTTCACTATGAATATCCGAGAGCTGTTTGATTATAAGGGGGATTTTTTAGGGCTCGATACTTACTTGCGTGAGTATCTCTTGTTTCACATTTGCGCCTCTTGTCTTTACTTTACTTGTCTTTTTTTGTTACTTGTTCTAATCTATGTTCTCGTTTGCTGCTTTATACCTACAGAGGCTATGACCCCTATATCTGTTGTGTACCACAACAATATTTGAAGGCTCCTATGGCTAACAAGGCCACCGAAGGGCATATTCAAAGTGACTCTTCTGGTGTCGTCCATATAAAGCAAAAATGAAAGGCTGAAAATACTTCAAAGGAGGGGTTGTCTGAGATACCACAGGATGTGGGGGAAAGAAATCTTTGGTTAACAAGAAAGGAAAGGTGGGGGCCGAGGAGTCGAGCACGAAGGACGCCATTTGTAACACCCTCAAACCCATCATGCAATATTTAATAATAAATCAACAGATAAATACAAGGTTTAAGATGATACGCCTTCAATAATCCAAAATCATTCATAATTCATTTTCATAATCATAGAATGTCATAAAATAATCGCAGCGGATTCATAACATCAAACATCATAAACTCGTTGTCTCAACATCTCAATATACATCACCATAAAACAACAAAGTTTCTCAAATGCATAGAATTCATAAAAGAAATAAAACTCCTGACACATCCTAATCAGAGCCTATCACTAGACTCCAAAAGCAAGCATAAAAGTGAGGAAGCATAAAGCTATCTCCGGGTCCTCATGACGATCACACGTTTTGAACTTACATGTCTACACCACCCAAAAGAATGATGTAGGTGGAAACCGGCAAAAGGATGAGAAATACTCAACAAAGGAAATCATGAACATAATAATATATTCAAGGCATCAACAACATACATATGATACAATTCAATAATTAAGATCATATTCACGTGTATATCCCTTAGTTAACAAGCATATCAAATTCTCAAACCACGGGTACAAGATATCACAAGTTTATGCACCATCATTTACCACTAAGTAAAGTAGAAATACTTCATCACCGTCAATCACCAAATGAAAACAATTAGTCATTTCGCAACATCATACAAATTCATCAAACATACGACTCTCAAGTAGACACATATGCATGCAATGTTCTAGACACAACTCTACATGCATGTTGTACCATTTTTGGATGTCGAAGTTCTATCACTGATTGATCCCATCGTCACTCATCGTCACTTAACATCTTCACTTGGACTTGACCATGTATGCATGAACACACTAGTGCAAATCAGGGATACAAAATCTGTTTTTTTGAGATTTAAGACCTGTTTTTTGCCGGGGTTATATCATCAGATGTTGTAAGTTTGAGATACGACACCTATTTTTTATTGGGTATAAAAACAACATATTGTACCTGTTTTTTCTAATAAACTAGTGTGATATATGTATTTGTAACCCCACTTTTACACTAAAATAGGTGTAAAACCGCACATATAACACCTGTTTGAATACAAAATCAAGTGTGATAACAAACATATAACACTCATTTTATCAAAAAACAGGTGTGAGAAAGCTAGTAGCAAATTAAAAAAAAATTAACCCATCGTCAGCTACAGGTTATTCAATTCCACAATGCTTTTATTTTTATTTTTATTTTTTGCAGTGAATATCATCTAATGTTTCTTTAGAAACCAACATAGATATATAACTAATTATACTACAATGGTG
>Ga0315914_1011129_pt1 | contig 10920 bp, 7 predicted proteins | sample MpolenodulesMG_FD_203920 | JGI IMG/M metagenome (GOLD analysis project Ga0315914, IMG submission 203920) | Medicago polymorpha root nodule microbial communities from Los Angeles, California, United States - elongated nodules | ecosystem: Host-associated > Plants > Roots > Nodule | place: USA... | reverse complement strand
CTGCGATTGCGAGGACTGCCGTACGTAGACGATGGCTTTGCGCGCGAGCAGCGCTGTCGGAATCAAATCAGTGTTGCTCATCGTTGAGCTCCTCGGCGACGAGGCCTGCGGCCTGCATCAGCAGGCAGAACATCCAGTTCGCCTCACTTCTCAGTAAGGCGGCCCTCCTCGGAGCATACGCAACTACTAAGGTTAGCAGCAGCGGGGCGCATGCTTTTGGTGCTTAGGATTACCGTGTCCATCGCGACGCACTCACTAGATAAGTGCGACGTGGAATACCCTAATCCGCCTTTGTTTTGCGCATGCCATCGCTTCTCGCAAGTGAAAGTTCAAGATCTCGCTTCCGTAGTCGCGCCGACTTATCAAGGGCCAAACGTTCGAGGACGCCATGAACAACGGGTCTAGCAACCGAAGCCGAGTTGAATCTTGCCACACCGTGTCTGAGGCCTTTATGGAGTGCGCGCAAAGATTTCCACACAGAGTCGCAGTGCGATGCGGCGAGGCGCAGATGACGTACGATGAGCTGTTTCGTGAAGCATCGTATGTGTCGCGTCAGCTAGCCGAGCACAATGTGGGCACAGGTGACATCGTTTTGATTAATCCGTCCCGTCATTTGGACACAGTGTTCCTTATCGTAGGAATTCTACTCCGGGGAGCGATAGTGTGTCCGCTCGATCTTCCCGCGCGCGAGCCGAAGACGCGCCACATCGTGGAAACTTCTGGGGCAAGGTTTGCACTTGTTACGCCCAACACTCCCGTCGCTGCCGATGTGAGTCAGCTCTTCGACTCTTTACGTGTGCAAATGGTTCATGTCGAGCGGCACGCAAACTACGAGTTGTCAAGTGATCAAAATCACGCAATACCCGAGTCAGGCTGCTACCTCCTTTTCACATCCGGGACGACTGGCTCCCCTAAAGGGGTGCTTATGTCAAATGGGGGGCTCGCCAACCTGATTCGATGGAACATATACCACAGACAATGTGAACCCGGCAAAATCCATCTGCAATTCGCATCCTTCCATTTCGATATTGCATTTCACGAGTTATTTGCGGCGATCAGTTCGGGAGGGACCGCAGTTTTGGCAACAAACGAGCAGCGGCGGGATGTCCGGCTACTCTTAGAATTGCTCTCTTCAAGTCGCATCGAAAGAGCGTACCTGCCGTACAGCGTTTTAAATCAGCTGGCACTTGCGTCGTCTACATTCATCAAACCGCTTTACCTCACGGATGTCACTACAGCTGGGGAACAGTTGAAGATCAACAGCAATATTCGGTCGCTGTTTCAAAGGCTTGGGGCTGTACTTTACAACAATTATGGGTCAACAGAGATGCAGGACGTTACGTCGCTACTACTCTGCGGCGATCCTGAACAATGGCCGGATCTGCCTTCAATCGGGTTTCCCATTGCAGGCATGCACGTAGGCGTACTCACTCCCAGAGGGGTCACGTCGGACCCAGGATCTGAAGGACAAATCGTAGTGAGGGGACCACAGGTTGCGATGGGGTACATGCAGAGCGAGAGTGACGGTCTCTCGGCCCTTCCTGCGGCCTCTACAAGTGCAGCTAACGAGTATCTCACGGGCGATCTCGGGGCTATCCTGGCTGATGGCAGCATTGCAGTCACCGGGCGGATTGATCGGCAGGTGAAGATCCGCGGACACCGGGTCGACGTCGCAGCTGTAGAAACTGCAATGGAACATTCTCGATACATCAGACAGGCTGCGGTTGTAGCAACTGAGATCAGTGGGCGCGTCGAACTGATCGGTTTCGTAACGAAGGCCGAAGAGTCTGCTGGGGAGATCCTGCGGGAAGATGTTAGAATGAATGTTCGCGACGCCCTGGATGAGGCAGCTGTTCCTTACCGGGTCTACACGGTCTCAAAGTTACCGGAGACGTCGACCGGTAAGGTTGACCGCCGAGCTCTTGAGACGATGGCGTCCTCCGCCACTGCCGTACTTCCTTCTGCTACACGCAACCAGCAAAGTTTCGAGCGAGCAGTCTCCGATATCTGGAATGATGTCCTTCCTGGTGGTGAGGGGCGAAGTTTCGGTGAAGCAGGAGGAGATTCACTTAGTGCCATGCAGCTGGTAACACGCTTGCACCAAGAACTGCAGGCTGAAATTTCGCTAGCAGACATTTCCATTGAGGCTACGCAGAAGTCGATCCTCCACATTGCAAGATTTCGTGACAACGCGGGCGAAAGCAAGCTGACCTCTGTTCCTTCCAGGCGAAAGGGCGTGGCAATTATCGGCATGGCGGGCCGCTTTCCCGGATGCGACTCAACTGACGCTCTTTGGCGGGGACTTCTAAGGAATGAGGTCTTCCTGACGAAATCCACGAACGACCCACCGACACTTGCAGTACGCGACCAGTTCGTCAGGATCGGTGCATTTATTGAGGACCATGACTATTTCGATGCCGATTTCTTCGGAATCAGTGAGCGTGAAGCGTCGCTGATGGACCCGCAGCACCGCGTTTTTTTAGAATGCTCATGGCATGCGCTCGAGAACGCCGGCTATGCACCGACGAAGGTGCCTTACCGGACAGGCGTCTACTCGGCCAGTGGCGCGGGCACTTATCTCATCAACAGTATTCTGCCCACGGTGTCGAAGGAGCCCGATGGCCCTTTCTTGAGCCACCGACTCATTCGGGATATAGAAGAGATTCTGATCGAGCAAGGCAACTCTCCCGATCAAATCTCGATGAGGGTATCAAACAAGCTAAATTTGACAGGCCCTAGCGTCTCTATAGGTTCGGCCTGCTCAGGTGCATTGGTCGCAGTCCATCATGCTGTCCAGGCCATTCGTGGTCGAGAAGTCGAAATGGCAATTGCAGGTGGCGTATCAATCTGCACGCCACAGCATGTGGGTTATTTTGCGCACGAGGGACTGATTCTATCACCGACGGGCGTCTGCAGACCGTTTGATGCGACAGCTGACGGAACGGTGTTTGGAAACGGATGCGCGGTCCTCGTTTTAAAAGACTATGATCTCGCGGTTCGCGACGGCGACCAAATCTTGGCCGCGATTGTTGGTACGGCTGTCAACAACGACGGTGGCCGCAAACTGAGCTATACAGGGCCGAGCCTGGAAGGTCAGGTCGAAGTGATCAACGCAGCTCTGGAGGACGCTGGTCTTAATTCCTCCGAAATTGACTACGTTGAGGCGCATGGGACTGGTACACCGGTTGGCGATTCCATTGAGATCGCGGCGCTCCTAGCAACATACGGCGAAGCCAAAGTCGCTGAACACTGCCTGATCGGATCCCTAAAGGCCAATATCGGCCACCTTGATGAAGCGGCAGGGGCAGCAGGACTGATTAAAGCAACCCTTTGTGTTCAACAAGGCCAAATCCCGGCCATCCCGACGTTTCAGAACCAAAATGAGCGTGTGAGCCTGAACGGCTCCCGCCTAAAAATCGCACATGGGCAGGCGCGGGATTGGCAGAGTCGACCGGGAAGGCCAAGACGAGCAGGCATCACCTCCTTGGGAATAGGAGGAACCAATTGCCACATTATCCTTGAGAGCCGCGAAAACGGTTATGAACCTGAGCAACCGCCTCGTAGTTCTCAGCAGCATGAAATCTTCGTGCTATCGGCTCGAACACCCGAACAACTGATCAGTCTTTGCAAGGAGGTCCTCCTTGCTTCGTCTAACAAAGATCTGGATTTGCGGGATATATGTATGACCTCCAGCGTCGGCCGCAGGCCGGAGCGATTCCGCATCGCTCAGCCCGTTTCTACCAAAGTCGAGTTGTCCCAGTTCCTTGGTGATGTAATAAAGGGAACGCTGTTGCCTTCTGACAGTGCAGGTCCAACCAGAGTTGCCGCGCTATTTACTGGCCAGGGATGCCAACGTGCGGAGATGGGAACAGAGCTTGCGAACGCTTTTCCTGTTTTCAAGAACGCGATGGACTATTGCTTCAAGCGCATGAGAACTAGCGATGGAATCGACCTTCAGCAGGTGGTGGGAGAGCCCCCCGGCTCGCAACCGCGAATAAATCTCACCCAGTTTGCGCAGCCTGCGATCTTCGCGTTCGAGTACGCCATGACGTGTCTATTTCGGTCTTTGGGGATCAAGTTTGAGCAGGTGGCAGGTCATAGCTTGGGTGAGATTGCCGCGTGGGTTGCTGCCGGTGCCCTGTCGCTAGACGACGCGTGCGTCCTCGTTTCGGAGCGGGGACGATTAATGGGGGACATTCCCGCTGGACTTGGCGCAATGGCCGTCGCCAAAGGAAGCGCGCAAGATATTGCACTCTTCGTGTCCAATTTAAGCGACGGTTTGGCTGTTGCGGCGTTCAATTCACCGAACACCGTCGTATTGGCCGGTGGCCGCGATGTTATGGCAAAGCTTACTGATGCTGGTGAAGTGTCCGGTTGTAGCGTCACTGCGCTGCCAGTATCTCACGCATTCCACTCCGAGCAGATGCGCTCCATTATTAACGAATACACATCTGTTACTGCGCGGCTTTCCTTCTCTGACCCAGTAATTCCTGTCGTCTCTTCGGTCACGGGGGCGACCCTTGCAGGCAATCTTGACTGGAAAGGATATCTTACGGATCAGGTCCTGGAACCGGTCCACTTTGACCGCATGATTCAGTACATGCTTGAAGATAGATCTACGGTTTTTGTGGAACTCGGGCCTAGGCCGATGCTAGTTGGGCTCGGTATGGAAAACGACCCCGACGCTGAGAGAACATGGATTGCCTCCTGCCGTAGCTCTTGTGAGGTAAAAACCTTCCTCATGGCGGTCGCCGAATTGTTCAAGCTTGGCGTCGATGTTCGATTTGACAACCTTGCGTCCGGGGAGCCGTGGCGACGAGTATCTTTACCGACCTACCCATTCCGCAGGAAGCGGTTCAACTGTACCCCAGAAACTCGTTCGGATCCGATTGCTGTGCCGGCTGCGTTTGGTCGTCCTCGCAACCAATCGGGTGTTGAATCGATCCACCGTAGAGGCGGGCTCAAATCACCAGATCTAGATCAAACCGAAGAGGACGTCTTGCGGGTAGTGTCAGAGCAGATTGCTATGCTTCTCGGGGAACGGGATGTTTTAGCTGTCGATCCGGATCGTGAATGGCGCGACCTGGGTCTAGATTCGCTGGGCTTAATCGAATTACGTAATGAGCTGCGGAAATCTCTTGGTACAATTATATCTTCGACCGTGATCATGCGTAGCCGAACCCCGCGCCGCCTTGCTAAGGAATTACGCGAGACCGCCTCCCGACTGCATCCAACATCGGACCATTTGGCCCGGAAAGATGCTCGACTTCTGCTTATTCCCGGCATCACTGGAGAGCCGATGGACTTCTCAGCGCTCCTCCCCCTACTCGGTGATCTTCCATTTGAAATCCTTGAATATCCAACGGGGCTTGATCCCTGGCACAATTCAATCGAACCGTCTGACATAATCGGCCCTATGACCGCTCGTGCCAGAGAGGCAGCAGTTGGCAACCACGTAATTCTGGTTGGTTACTCTTTTGGCGGAAGAATCGCAAACGAGGTCGCAGTCGAGCTACACCGGCAGAATGTCGACGTCGCGCGGGTAATCGTTTTGGACATCCCGGCGAGTGCCTCCCTAGCACTCTCAGTAAGTGGCCAGGCCGCACGACCTCTGGACCAGAAGAGCTTCAATGCGATGCTATCGGACATGCCCGCCAAGGCATTCGATGCCTTGGATCTTGCTTGTGCTAGCAGAGCGATCGACCCCAGTCTCAAACAAACGGCCGCGATCTATTGGGCAAACAGCATTATCGCGCCGAAGTTTGAAGCCAGCAAAACGACCATCCCGCTCACATTTATAAGAGCGGGAACTGTAGGAGTCTTCGGTAGCCAATTGCCAGGGGAGGAAGCGACCTCAGCTGATCCCACATGGGGATGGAGGAGAGTTGCAGCCAACGCGGACGTTCATGTCATTCGTGGAGACCATTTCACCATCATGCGGCATGACAACGCGCCGCAGATTGCGGAGTTGATAATGCAAATTCTTTACGTTGATTAGAGGGGCTAAATACGGCACGGGCCGGCCACGGGTAAATCCCTAACACAGTGGATGGGCAAGAGTGCGGCGGTTTGAACTGCTCTACAGTTGCTGGCACCGGCCCTTATAGCCGTCGCGATAGCAATGGCATTATAACTTCTTAGCCGCATCCGCCGTGCTTTCCGATGCGGTGGCGGACGAGAGACCTAAGCCCGCTCACGAAACCAGGCCCGTGGCAGAGCCGGAGTCTTGGTCCGCCGTTCCATCAAACCCGAACAGTCGCCGGGATCGCAAGCGAAGCCCGGTTAGGCAAGGATGGGAAAAATGGACGCGACTTCCGTAGGCGCCGACGTTTCGCAAGACTGGTTGGACGTGCATGTGCTGCCGACAGGCCAGCGCTTCAGGGTTGGTAATGACGATGCCGGCATCGCCGAAATGCGGGAAAGGCTCTCACGGATTTCACCGGAGCGGATCGCGCTAGAGGCCACAGGCGGCCTCGAGCGGCTGGCGGTCGCGGCGATGGCAGCGGCGGGTCTGCCGGTGGTCGTGGTCAATTCGGCGCACGTCCGCGCCTTCGCCGACGCGCTCGGTACGCGCGCCAAAACCGATCCGATAGGCGCGGCGCTGATTGCCGCTTACGTCAACGCCGTGCGGCCGCAGCTGCGGCCGTTGCCCGCCGCGACGACCCGCGCGCTGGCCGACCTCGTCGCCCGTCGGCGCCACATCGTTCGGATGATCATGGCCGAGCAGAACCGTTTGCGTACGGCGAGCAGCCGTCAGGCCCTCGAGAGCATTAGGCGGCTGCTTGCCGCGCTGGAGCGCGAGTTGGAAGCAATCGACGCCGACACGGACGGCCACATCCGCAAGTCGCCGCTGTGGCAGGTCGACGAGAAGCTGCTCATCTCCATGCCCGGCATGGGACCGACGGTGGCGAGAATCCTGCTCGCCGAACTCCCCGAACTCGACCGCCGTCAGATCGCCGCACTCGCAGGGCTCGCACCCTTCACCTGTCAGTGGGGCAAGTGGCGCGGCAAGAGCGTTATCGCCGCAGGGCGCAGTTCCGTGCGCGCGGCGCTGTTCATAGTCGCTCTCGTCGCCATCAACCCTCACCCTCAATGCACTCCGCGACCGCCTCGTCCCCTCCGGCGAGGCCAAGATCGTCGCCACTATGCGCAAACTGCTCACAATCCTCAACGCCATGACCCAAGACCAAAAAACCCCGCAACCCTTAACGGCAAAAAAGTCGCTCTCGCCTCCGTACCAAGCCATGATTTCAGATCCTGGATGAGGGAAAGCGAAGTTCGATGGTTACGAGCAGCGTTTGCAGATGTACTCGCAGGCCTTGAGGGGTAACCCTACGGTGAGCGCCGCGATCATAACCAAGCAGTGATGACTTTCCTATAAGAACGAACCCGCCTATAGGTATGCCCATGCCGCTCCAGGAAGCGAAGATTCAAGGGGACAAGCCTACCTCAGCAAGGCGGCCGTCACCGGAGGGCTACCTTGAGGGTCTTGCGATGGTGAGAGAAGAAGTTGTGGCTGAGAGGAAGTCGGCGATGTGACACCGCAAGGTTGTGTGCGTCAAGTTCTGCAAAATTGGGCGGTCATGCGTGCTGGTCATGCGGCTTGACGGAGTGCGAGTTTCTTGTGCTCTCGCAGGTCGTCCATGTTGATGTAGCGATTGGCCTCCATCCAGTTTTCGTGGGTTTCGACGGCGAGCGCGCGGACGAGGCGTAGGCAGCTCTCGGTATTGGGAAAGATGCGCACGACGTAGGTTCTGCGGCGGATTTCCTCGTTGAGGCGTTCCAGTGCGTGTTTCGTTAAGTCCCGGACACCGATTTCAGTAAGTCCCGGACAGCAATTCCGCTAAGTCGCGGACAGCGATTCCGCTAAGTCCCGGACAGTTACCGGGCGGATTTTGATGGTCGGTCTTCGGCTGCGCCGTTCTGGCAATCTGGCCTCTCACGAGACGTTGAGAGGGGCCATGCCAAGACGGAAGCAAGCGAGACGAACGAGCGTGAGGGACATCCGGACGATCCTGCGCCTGACCTATGAACAGGGTCTGTCGGTGCGCGAGGTGGCCGAGCGGCTGAAGATCGGCAAGACCTCGGCTTCGACCTATTTGCTGCGGGCGCGGGAGGCGGGGCTGTCGAGCTGGCCGTTGGCGCCGGCCTACGATGACGATGCGGCGCTGGAACGGCGTCTGGTTCACCGAATGGGCCGCCCGCCGCAGGACCTGAGGGAACCGGACTGGGCGCTGGTTGCCCGGGAGCTGAAGCGCGAAGGGGTGACGCTGACACTTCTGTGGCAGGAATATCGCGCCGCCCATCCCGACGGCTACGGCTTCACGTGGTTCTGCGACCGGTTCGCCGCCTTCCGGCGGCGGGCGAGCCCGACGTTCCGCAACCGGCATGCGGCGGGCGCGGTGATGCAGACCGACTATGCCGGGCAGACGGTGCCGGTGATCGATCCGGCGACCGGCGTCATTTTCCCGGCGCAGATCTTTGTCGCGGTGCTGGGCGCCTCCAACCTGACCTTCGCCTTTGCCAGCTTCAGTCAAAAGCTGCCCGATTGGATCGACGGCCAGGTGCGGGCGCTTGCCTTCTTCGGCGGGGTCACCAAGGCGATCGTCTGCGACAATCTGAAGGCGGGGGTCGCCAAGGCGCTGTGGTTCGAGCCGACGCTGAACGCGACCTTTGCCGCGATGGCCGAGCATTACGACACCACGATCCTGCCAACCCGCAGCCGAAAGTCGAGGGCGCGGTGCTGATCGTCGAGCGCTGGATTCTCGCCCGGCTCAGGAACCGGACGTTCTTCTCGCTGGCCGAGCTCAATTCGGCGATCGCCGAACTGCTCGAGGAGTTGAACAACCGGCCAATGCGCCATGTCGGCAAAAGCCGCCGCGAACTGTTCGAGGAGATCGAGCGGGCAGCCTTAAGGCCGCTGCCGGCAACGCCGTTCGAATACGCGGAATGGAGATCAGCGAAGGTCCATCCCGACTACCATGTCGAAGTCGACAAGACCTTCTACTCGGTGCCGCATCGGCTGATCGGCCGCACCGTCCAGGTCCGGCTCACCCATCGGGTGGTCGAGATCTTCCACGATCACCAGCGCGTCGCCAGCCATGTCCGTCGTTCGCAACGCTCCGGTCATGTCACCGTCAACGCCCACATGCCGAAGGCGCATCAGCGTTACGCAAATACGACGCCGGCCACCTTGATCGCTCGGGCCGCCAAAATCGGGCCCAACGCCGCCATCCTGGTCGAGCGCCTGATGCGCGACCGGCCGCATCCGGAACAGGGATACCGCGCCGCCATGGGCATCCTGTCGCTTTCGCCGCGCTATGGGCAGGAGCGCACGGAGGCGGCCTGCGAGCGGGCGCTCACGATCAACGCGATCACCTACGCCTCCGTCACCGCCATTCTCAAGTCCGGCCTCGACCGGGCGAGCACCACAGAGCCGGCAAAGCCGACGCCGGCGCACGGCAACATCCGCGGCAGCAGCTATTACCAGTGAAGGAAAGGAAGAAAGAATGCTGACCAACCCGACACTCGACCAGATGCAGGCGCTCGGCCTGGCTGGCATGGCCGCCGCCTGGCGGCAGCTGGCCGAGCAGACCAACGCCCAAGAGCTCAGCCGCGACGAGTGGCTCGGCCTGATGCTCGACCGCGAGATCGCCATGCGTGCCGACAAGCGCGTCCGGAACCGGCTCGCCTCAGCCAAGCTGCGCTTTCCCGAGGCCTCTATCGAAGACATCGATTTTGCCGCGCCGCGCGGGCTGGACCGCCGCAATACCATGGCGCTCGCCCAGGGCGAATGGCTGAAGGCGCATGAGAACTTGATCGTCACCGGCCAGACCGGCACCGGAAAGTCATGGCTCGCCTGTGCCTTCGGCCGTCAGGCGGCACGGCTCGATCATTCCGTGCTCTACCTGCGCGTTCCACGGCTCTTCGAGGACCTGGCGCTCGCCCGCCTTGATGGCCGCTACCCCCGCCTCATCGACAAGCTCACGCGCGTGCAACTCCTCATCCTCGACGACTTCGGAACCCACTCCCTCACCGATCAGCAGCGCTTCCATCTGTTCGAAATCGTTGAGGAACGCTATCGACGCAAATCCACCCTGATCACCGCCCAGGTCCCGGTGGGCAGATGGCATGACCTGATCGCCGATCCCACGGTCGCCGACGCCATTCTCGACAGGATCGTTCACAATGCCCATCGGATCACCCTCCAGGGCGACAGCATGCGAAAGCAAAAAGCGCCGCCGCTCTTGACCGGCGGCGAAAACGGCGAAATCAATCACCCATGAAGACAACCAGGCACCCGAGGACCACCGCCGCCAAACTGTCCGCGACTTAGTGAAACGAATGTCCGCGACTTAGCGGAATCCCTGTCCGGCTTTTGCGAAATGCGCAGATCAACGAACTGCTGGAGACCGACAACGACCAGCAGATTGCCAGTCGTCTCAATACGCTCGGGCATCGTAACTGGCGCGGTGAGCCCTTTACGCTGAAGAAGGTCATGCTCGTTCGTCGAGCCTATGGCTTGAAGACCCGGTTCGAACGATTGCGCGAGAGCGGCATGCTCACCGGGGAGGAAGTGGCTCATCGACTTGGCGTCAGCGCCACAACCGTCCACCAACTCGGACGCGATGGCGTTCTCAAGCGCCACCGCTACGCTAGCAACCACCGTTACCTGTATGAGCCTCCGGGCAACGTCAGACTCGCAAAAGGCGTCGGCGGTCGCTATGGTAGCCGCAAACCCCAGCTAATTGACGCTCAACCAATCCAACAAGGTGCATCGTGATGTCTGCTCCTTGTCATACGGATTGCCCACCCGGCTCATACTCGGCTGGATCCCATGCGCGTGGAGGATGTCAGAATAGCTGCTGCAAGCGTATTGAACTCCCCTGTCCGAGTGGTGAATTAAACTGCCCGCGACTG
>Ga0315914_1011127_pt1 | contig 10921 bp, 10 predicted proteins | sample MpolenodulesMG_FD_203920 | JGI IMG/M metagenome (GOLD analysis project Ga0315914, IMG submission 203920) | Medicago polymorpha root nodule microbial communities from Los Angeles, California, United States - elongated nodules | ecosystem: Host-associated > Plants > Roots > Nodule | place: USA... | reverse complement strand
TTGTTGTTGTGTGTTTAATGCAAATAAATGGAAATGGCCAAATAAGTCGATGCGTCACTTTCTTCTTGTTTTGATTTAAGATTTTTGCTTTATGTTTGCTTTTTGATTAAGTCTTGCTTTATCTCGATCACGTTGATTTATGATTCTTGCTTTATGTTTGTCTTTTTGATTAAATCTTGCTTTATCTCGATCACAAGAAAATATATCAATCTCACGCGTTATTCACCCTCAACTGTGGAGAAGCGGTGAAAAGATCTCTAGATGGGTCGGCGGGGTTGTGTGACGTTGAAGATCACAAGATTGTGGAAACGGCGCTCTTCTCCGCACAAGTCGTGAAGGTTTTTTTACTCATGGTGCTGGCGGCCATGGTTGAAAATCTTTGAAAACCCTATAGAATGAGGGGTTTGCCACTTGACCCGACCCGGAAAACTAAGACTCATTAGCCAAAACCCTTAAAATGAGTGGTAGGCACAGTGGTTCACTAAAAGGGTTATATGTCATGTGACCCGATCCGGAGACTAAGGCCCAATGGTAAAAACCCTAAAAATAAGTTGCAGCGCAGCCTTCACGTCGCTTTCTTTTTCATTTTTTTAAATACTCTTGTTCTTTTTAATACTTTTATTCTTTTTTATAGTAAGAATTATTTTTATTTTTTTAATTTTAAACTTTCCTTTTAATCATTTTATATTTTAATTCTTTCTTAAAAATTCCCAATCGCCTTAATTATGACATGTAATTATGATATATAAATAATCAAATATAATTGTCTGGTGTGATCTTCCAATCCGTGCTACAATCACAATTTACTATTTTCCTATGCCCAAATGATCTTAAGTGGGATCTCGAGTTTGACAACCATGGTCAGGGTTACGTGTACCTGAGTTCGACTTTAATCGGTTATCCGAGTTCAGTTTCGACTGCTGCACTCGTCTTATGATCTGACTGCTGCAACTGTATTTGAGTTTGAATGTATGAGTTAGACCCATTCTTTCTGTCGCTCGGCCATGTGCCACTGTTCTTTAATCTATTGATTTCTCTGCTGCAACAACCCTGTGAGGATATATAACATGGGTTTTCTCTGCCTCTTCTGCTGAGAGTATTTTGGTTCTCTCTATCCTTGTTCTTTGCTGGTCACTGCTTCACCTCTTCAGAAGTCTTTCTTCTGTGGTTGGTAGAATGCTGCTTCATCTCTTTGAAAGTATTTTTTCCCCCAAAACTCGTTAGGTTGGGTGCTTTTGAAACTTACTTGATGGGCTTTGTTGAAATACACCAACCCTTTGATCTTATGCCTCTGCGTTAATTGTGAATTGATCTATTGGTTAATTATTTTCTTGTCATAATAATCACTATTAACATAAAATAACTATAAAATGTGTATCATAAAATAACCATAATTACATACCTGCTTTCTCACTTGAACTTTATTTATATTCTAATTATATTATATTATATTATATTATAACTATAGTAGCCTACTCATTGCCTAGTCTCTTAGATGATTTCTTATTGAACATTACTCGGGGCCGCATCGAAAAAACTTGCTATCGTGCTTCAAAATGCCAGTGATTAGGCTTATTGTTCCTTTTCTCTAATAATTTTTATCTTCTGATATTATAGTGAAGGTGATTTGTTGTCTTATTTGTTTTTCTTTGGGGTTGGTTGGACATTGGATTATTTGATTGGTTCATTTTAGTACTTGTGTAACATGCACACTTTTCTATTATATTCGATGTTTAGCAGTCTATGAATATGAATGATATATACTGTATAAGATATGACATGAATGTGAGTTATAGTCCTGTGTTCTGCACTTTTGATAAAAAAAGATATGAATATTTTTTTTTGTCTATTGTTATCCAGCTTCAGTGCTCTTTGCCAGAGATGCTAATGGTCATTATTTACATTTTTCTTATTACAGAATTGCCAGCTTCTGGTCTTCCTTCAGGCAATGAGATGCATTATCTTTCTCGTGAAGAGGACCGTTCTGGTCACCCAATGGCCAAGGACACAAAAACAATTGGATCTGCTTATGATCGCTACCTTCAGGGGGTAACACTTCATCCTTTTATGCTTGTGTAATTATATTACTATTATTTTTTTGGGTATTTTCACTGCTTGTTAGCTGAAAGCATCCATCTTGTTTGGTTTTATAGCAAGTTCCTTCATTTACTTCTGGGGAAGCCAGTACAGTTGGTGCTCTTGGATTGCAAAGAGGTATTGGTGGATTACCAAACCATTCACTAAGTGATCCTTCTGCCATGATAGGGCGTCATGGGGGTGGTGGTCCTGATCTTGCACCAAATGGACGGGGTATGAATTATGGTTTTCAACCACCAATGGATGCGGTTTCCAGGCATGGACCCGAGCCAGCACTTCTACCCCCAGATGCTTCGCCAACTCTATATATTGAAGGTCTGCCTTCTGATTGTACAAGAAGAGAAGTGGCTCGTATCCTTTTTGTTATGATGCAATGCTTTGGAATTTTTTCATTTTCTCTTCCATCCATGTGTCTTGAGCTTTATTTATTTTAGTTCTGTTATATGTATATATATTCCTTAACGTCGTCTTTAGACATTTTCCGCCCGTTTGTTGGATATAGAGAAGTGAGGCTTGTTAGCAAAGAAGCTAAACATGTAAGTCTATCGTTTGTTAAAGTTGTCTTCTTATGTTGAAAGCTAAAATGTCCCCTTTATGCTTAAAAGCCTGTTTCTTGCAGCGTGGAGATCCTCTGATCCTTTGTTTTGTGGACTTTGTAAATCCAGCTTGTGCAGCCACTGCTTTGAGTGCCTTGCAAGGTATTATTTCTATAGTTACCTGCTTATAGATAGAAAGTCAATTTATGATTCAAATAACATGATAATGATAGTAATCTGCCTCTTAAGGAAATTAGTTGTTGTTCAATAGAAGCCTGTTACGATTCAAAGGAAATACAGTATCCTTACTTGACTTAAAACAATCTGACTGTTCTAGACTCTAGTGAATGAAAAGTGTTGGAAATTCTGCCTTCATTACGGTCCATCCTTAGCTGCCTAATTGCGGCATTTGGGTTGTCTTCAACCTCCTACACCTTCATTGCGTTGGGTGTGAGTGGGTGGATTTAGTCCCACATTACCTAGAGATATGGCCTGTATAGTGTTTACAAAAAGCTTGGGCAGACTACACCTTACAAGCCGGTTTTGTTTTGTAACAAAGGAGTATTAACTGACTAATCTATTGGTTAGTTGGTATTGTTCTGATTACTCTAAGTATGGGTCGGAAGTGGTATTTTGAGTCACATCACATCATTACATGTCATATATGTAATATTCTATTATTATGCAGAGTTTCTTTCCATTTTTTCTTTCTGTACCAATAATTTCAAAGAAATATTTTTGTCAATTGCGGTCATTGATATCTTGAAATATCGATTTTCCATTTAACAAACATATTATTACATCCTTGTTTTTACCCCCTTATATTCTGTGGATTTAAGTTCCAATTTTATAACAAACAGACCCGTTCTTATTGGTGCAAACAAATTTGTTATTTAGTGATTAATGGAAATTCAGGTTCAGAACACGAAATATGTTTCGCTTTTACTGTTTAGTCTAAAATGGGAACCTCATGGTTCCAGGCATGATATGCTTATTGCCCTGTACTGTGCTCCCATGGTCGGAAAATCTAACAACCATATCCATATCCATATCCATTATTTTCATATTCATTCATAAAACTTATTTACGAACTCATTGGTTAGTGACATTTTGAGATACTTACTTGTTGTATGCTAACTTTGTGTTCGTACACAGGCTATAAAGTCGATGAAATCAATCCTGAGTCTAATCATTTGCGGCTTCAGTTTTCTCGGTATCCAGGTCCAAGAAGTGGAGGTGGTCCAAGAAGTAGTGGACCTGGTCCCAGAGGTGGACATGGATCTCGTGGTAAGAGATGACTCACATAGCCCAGTTAGGATTTACGCTCATAGGAAACGTGGATGGTCCGTTTTGTGGGCTTGAATGTTTGCTGGTCATTTTACTACACAAACGCTTAATTTTATTTTACTTATGGCTACATTCCTTGTTTTAGAGCCCTTGAGATGCACAAATTATTATCAGGCAGAGATCAAATAGCAATTTCGTTTTAGCAAAACTAGCAAAATGAAGATTTTTGGTTGTGTATTATTATTATTTGCTAAATTGAGTATGGTCCTGAAGTTTAATTTATGGTAGAGTTTATTTGTGCTGACCAATTGTATTGTTCTGTTATGATATTTTCTTGGTGTTTTTTCCTTCCTTCCAATATTATCCATTTACTTGGTATGTGCTACAGAGCTAATGTAGTAGTTAGAAGGACCAAGGGATATGGGGAAAAAACTGCTTTTTTCCTTCAGGTATCTCAACTTTCTTCCATTGGTGCAAAGAGCCGCAAAGCATCTTGGGTTCATATATGTTTACCCCCCGTAATATTAGCAGTTTCTGGTTTACCCTCTTGTATTTTTTTTTTAGATTCCAATCCTGTAATTCGAAAATTCTTTGGTTTTGGACCTTTATGGGCATCAAATTTCAAAATTTCAGGTACTTTCACCCCTGTAATTTGAGCGCGTTTCGGTTTACTCCCCTGTCGTATCATTGATTTTGTAAAGTCAAAATTTATGAAGGTCTAAAACCAAAAAATCTTTAAATTATAGGGTTGAAGTTTTTTTTTTTTTTTTTTTGGGTTAATTAAGTAAATAGTCCTTATAAATATTCAGAATTTTGTTTTTAGTCCCTACAAAATAAAATAACACTTTTTAGTCTCTGTAAAATTTTCCGTCAATTTTCCGTCAGCATGTTTAGTCCTTATAAAATTTTCCATCATTTTTAGTCACTATCAAAAATTTCCGTGAACATTTTTGGTCCCTAAAATGCTTAAAGAAAATGTCACAGAAACTAAAAAAGTGTGATTTTTATTTTATAGGGATTAAAAACAAAATTCTGAATATTTATAGGGACCATTTACTTAATTAATCTGTTTTTTTTTTGACGGGTAAACCAGAAACCTCTAATATTATAGGAATTAACCCAAAAATGTATATAGGGAACCATTGTCCACTGAAATCTGAGATGGATTTGTTGATAAAGGATGAATGTGCAAGATGTTCTTGATTCATGTTGAGTTTGGTGGTTAATTGCATAGAAGAAATATGAATTTGTTCTTGATCTGAAAGCTAAGGGCATGCTTGTTTGTTATTTTTCATTAAATTATATGAAAGAAGAAAAAAAATATTGAACAAGCTTTTAGAAAATTATCTTTCAGTTTCACTTAGCTTTTTCATTTTTCCAGCAAGCCAATAAATAATATTTTTTTGTCGTTTTCTTAAACTCTTTTTTTTTGTTCAACATATGTGTTTTGCTCGGTTTTAATTTTTTGACAGCCCTTTCTGAAACTTAATTACTGAAAGATGAACGATTAATTTTTTTTTTTTTTTTACAATACACCCAAAAAAATTATGTAATATAAGTTTATGTAAGTCTCAAAATTCAAATTTTAAAGAAATATGTAAATTGATTTTGTGTAGATGCATACTATACAAATTCAATTTAGGTACAAAGAATACATAAAGCTTACAAACATTGAAAATTTATTTCGTTATGAGAGTATTTTGGTCATTTTGATGTGTAATCAGATTTTTTTTGGTCACTAGAAATTGTAATAAAACTTCATTGAGAACATTAGATTAAAAGTGTCCCCAGAATTCGTTGAACAATTTACACTAATCCACAATTTTATAAACTATCTGAGGTGTCGTTTTAATAGAAAGAACTTAATTTTATAACCTCAATAAAACTCAATTTTCATGAGATATTGCAAAATAATCCACCCTTATTAATATTAATTTTCTCATTCCCATTTTATTAAATGCTGTAAACAAATTAATACATTTAACCGAAAATCTTATACAACTTGAATACAAAACACGTGGACAATGTCTTAGTATCCAAGAATGTCTCTCTGGACAAGACATGTAAAAATGAATTATTCATCAATGCAGAACCAATTCACTTAATTAAACGCAACAATATAGTCATAAATCATCACATTATCATCAACCTAAGAAGTGTGTATGCATTAACACATCATATGCAACATTTAGGCATGATGCATGATTCACCATTTCTAATAGACTGTATGCTATGTCAATCCTAAACCATACCACGAGATTGATGGATGTAAGATGGAGTTTAAAAGACGAATCATTTATTTTAGCTAGGATAAAAAGAATGTATATTAAACGATTTCTTCCTATCCTAGCTAATATACACAGATTTTAGGATTGTCCAACTTCTTGCAAAATACCCGCAAGGCATAAAGCCTCACTATCACATTAACTATCTATCTTAAACTTTCAACAATGCTGCCCCCAAGGATCAAATCATCAATCATAATATAGGCACAATAAATACGGATCACCTCATCAATTTTTTTTCTCCGGGTGATGCTATTGATCTCGAGGCAATATACAGCGAAATCATCCCGAAAGAATTGCAGCCATTTGATTTGTTAATGGTGCCCCACTACCCATACATGCTTGCTTGTCGTGATAATTTCAGGATCATCTCTCACTACATATATCATGACCCTTTTTTCTTTATTACGTTCCCTAAAACAATAAAATAAATTAATAAGCATCGCATTTTAAGCAAGTATATAGATCATTTAGTTACACAATTATTGTTTTTTTTAGGGAGTTACACAACTATTGTTATTAACAATTAATTTACTAACATTGCTTTTTGATTAAAAAAACCTAATCTAATCAATTAAGTTTACTCAAATAAACTGAACATTAGTTTCAAATTAATATATTATCTAACTTAACTAATTAGGCCAATCACCTAATCAATTTAGTAGTACCTAATCGATCCTCTAGAAGCCTTATAATCTATAAAGCTTCACTATCACATTTATTATCTATCTGAAACTTTCAAGTTTCAACAATGCAGTCCCAAGAATCTGCCCATCAACCAAACTATCATCGAACAATGGCCTGCTCTCTTTGACTACGTCTTGGTATTAACACCAAGAGTCCTTGTTCCCCAATCATCAACAACATCATGATACAGTCACAATAAATAAGCATCACAACTAGACTTTTCACCTGTGCTGCCGCACGATTCATATACAATGTAAATGTAGTAGGGAAAAGCAAAATTACATTGTATAGTTCCAACTTAATATTCAAATGCCATAACTTTAAATTCAATAGTAATTGAAGTTTTTCGTGTCTACGCATTTTGGAAAATTTCTTTAAACACTACATTCGAAGAACTATCAATGCCAACACTATTGGAACAAAATGTGTTTAACATTACCCTTTAAGTTTTGATGATAACAAGGTATTAAAAATTGTCAATTGGATATGCTAATATTTGTTTAAGTGTGCAGGACCATAGACAAAAATTTAGTGTCTCTTTTAAAGAATAGGTTCTGGAAGAACAAATGAGAGCAATGGAATCAACAATGAAGGAAGCTTGAAGCGTCTGAAGAAAAGAGGTTCTGAAGACAAAGTGCTCCTGAAGTGCTGACGTCATCAGAAGCACCTCATCAGAAGCGAGATCACCATAAGCAGTTTTCATTAGAAGCATCTGAAGATCATTAGAAGTTGGAAGATTGAAAGAACTTCAAGAAGTTGTTCAAATGAAGATTAAATCACGCCTGTCATTGCAGAAGATTGGGAGAAAAAAACAACGGCTATTTCAAATGGATTTGAAGGTATTGGATGCTTATTCAGTTGAGAGCGTTGAAAAAGGACTTTTGTACGAAGTGTACAACCACTATCTCCACTACTCTGTTTTGTGTCTACAATAGGACAAGAATAACAACCATGCCTGCACTAGTGTCCCTTCAGACTTGGAATGAATTTGAAATTGATCCTTCATAGGACAATAACCATATCAGGCAAGTGATCATTGGTGATTTGATCAAGCTCCAAACGACTCTTTTTGATGTGCTGGTAATTCACAACGTCTCTTTCACACCTCAGTATAAAGGAGTGAAGACTTAGAGAATGGCAAGACTCATACAATAATTTACAAGTGCCAAAACTCTGCTGAAATTGTTCTGCATTAAAAGTTCATTTAGAATTTCTTATCAAAGTTCATATCTTAGAAATTCTAGAGTCTTAAGAGTCTGTATCTGATTTGCATTGTAAACACCACTGATTGTATATCAAGTGTTCAACCTCAAATAAATTTCTTTGTAATTCTGTTTGAATAAAAGTCTCTTGCTTGTGTGCTTGAGCATAGGAAGTCTCTTGATTTAGTTCAGGAGCATAGGAAATCTCTTGCAGTTGTGCTTGAGTAATTTGAAGTCTCTTGCTAGTTGTAGCAGGGAGCAGTTGTAATCAGATATTACATTTTTAGTGATCTCTCCTTGGAAGTGCAAGGGGGACATGACTATTTCCGGTTTGTGGAAGGAACCTGTATAATTGCTTTGTTTCTTTCTTCTCTCTCTCTCTCTCTCTCTCTCTCTCTCTCTCTGTTTTTATCCGCTGCATTTAGATTCTGAGTATCACTTTAGAAGCTGAACTCTATCTGCTTCTGATCAGTGACTTCAGTAGGAGAAAACGAAGAAAAAGAAAACACAATTCAACCCTCCCTCTTGTGTTTTTTCTCACCTTCAATTGGTATTAGAGCCTGGTTTGTTGTCTTAACACTTAACAGTGTAACAAAAAAAGATTTGAGAAAAACAATGCGGTACCATATGATTATGGTGACAAGAAAGCCGAGTCTGGTAAAGTTCTAAAGTTTAATGGAGATCCTGAAGAATTTTCTTGGTGGAAAACCAACTTCTACAGTTATATCATGGGTTTATATGAAGAACTATGGGACATTCTGGAAGATGGTGTTGGTGACTTAGTCCTTGATGAAGAAGGAGCTGATATTGATAGAAAGAAACACACTCCTGAACATAAGAAACTTTACAAGAAACATCACAAGATCAGATGATCACTTGTCACTGCTATACCTAAAGCAGAATACATGAAGACAATGTTTACTTCTCTCTGTGCAAACTATGAAGGTAGCAAGAAAGTCAGAGAAGCAAAAACTCTTATGCTTGTTCATCAGTATGAGTTGTTCAAAACGAAAGATGATGAAAGTATTGAGCAAATGTACTCAAGATTTCAGACTCTAGTTTCTGGACTTCAAATACTAAAGAAAAGCTATGTAGCATCTGATCATGTGAGCAAGATATTGAGAAGTTTACCTGCAAGATGGAGACCTAAATTTACTACTATTGAAGAAATTAAAGATTTAAACACTCTAAGTGTTGAAGATCTTGTCAGCTCTCTCAAAGTTCATGAGATAGGTCTAAATGAGCATGAACCTGCTAAGAAGGTTAAATCTATTGCTCTGCCATCTAAAGGGAAGTCATCTGAAGCTTTTAAAGTTATTGAATCGGAAGATGAATCACCTAATGGAGATTCTGATGAAGATCCTACTGAGAAGATGGCTATGCTTTCCAACAAGCTTGAGTATCTGGCAAAGAAGAACAAGAAGTTTCTAAGCAAGAGAGGTGGCTATAAAAGCTTCAAGAAAGAAGATCAGAAGGGATGCTTCAACTGTAAGAAACCTGGACATTTCATTGCTGACTGCCCTGATCTTCAAAAGGAAAAGTCAAAGGACAAGTCAAAGAAATCAAGTTTCAACTCAAGAAAATTCAGGAAGTAGATTAAGAAGAGTTTAATGGCGACCTAGGAAGATTTAGACAATGAATCTGGGTCTGAAAAGGAAGAAGCTGAAGATGAAGCAATTGTAGCTGTGGGGTTAGTAGCTACATTAACATCAGAAGCTGAACCTGACTCAGACTCTAAAGATGAAAATGAGGTATATTCTAAAATTCCCAGAGAAGAACTTGTTGAGTCTCTTAAAGAGCTCCTTACACATTTTGAACTTAGAACCAATGAGTTGAAAGATTTAACAGAAAAATATGCTGATTTAATGAAACAACAAGAATTAACTCTATTGGATCTAAAAGCTTCTGAAGATGGACTTAGATGATTTGACTTCATTTGTAAAACCTATGAAGAGAAGCTCAAGTTTCTTTGTTAGAAGGTAGAAGAAAAGTGTAATGAAAAATATTTAAGTAAACATGAAATTGCTCTTGAAGACTTTATTATATCTGGTATTGACAAAAGCAAAGTGACTTCTATGATTTATAGCATTTACAAGAAAAATGGTAAAATGATTGGATTTTCAGAAGGAAAACCTAATGAAAACAGTCTCAAAGCATGTTGTGAATGCATCAAGGAAGGGTTGAAAACCTTCTTTGTACCTGAATGTGCTAAGTTTGAAACTGTGGTTCAGTCAGAACCTGAAGCTTCCTGTTCTAAGGCTAAGATTACTTCAAAGTCAAAGAACTCTAAGTCTAAGGCAATGACAAACTCTGATTCTAAAACTTTAAAGATCAAGATTCTGAAGAGATCAGAACCTGTTCCTTAGAGTCTGTTGAAACCAGAATCTGGTATCTTAAAGTCTAAATTTCAGAAGAACAAAACAATTGTTGCTTCCTGGGAACTAAATCCAAAAGGTGTTAAACCGAAGGTATAGGTTAGTCAGAAGCAATCAAACTTACAGCACAAGGTACAAGAAGTGAAGAGTAAAACTTCTAGTACTAACCTCAAAGGACCTATAAAGCAATGGGTACCTAAATATGAAATTGTCAATACTGCAGATATGCTTAAGAGCAAAGGAAAAGCAAAAATCATGGTACCTAGACAGCAACTGCTCAAGACATATGACAGGAGAGAAGTCTATGTTTCTCACCCTCACAATGAAAGAAGGAGGAAATGTGAAGTTTGGAGGCAACCAATCTGGCAAGATCATTGGTATAAGAACTATTGGTAACTCCTCTATCTCTATTAATAATGTGTGGTTGGTAGATGGTCTTGAACATAACCTAT
>Ga0315914_1011123_pt1 | contig 10923 bp, 7 predicted proteins | sample MpolenodulesMG_FD_203920 | JGI IMG/M metagenome (GOLD analysis project Ga0315914, IMG submission 203920) | Medicago polymorpha root nodule microbial communities from Los Angeles, California, United States - elongated nodules | ecosystem: Host-associated > Plants > Roots > Nodule | place: USA... | reverse complement strand
GAGGAGGGAAATTCAAATTCAAATTTGAGTAGACATGCAAGGTCGGACAAAATTTATTGCTTGCGTGTGGCTTATGGTGTAAGATTGGGAAGTGATGTTTGGAGGGAAATTAGGCTATGGATTATGGTTAAGCATTAGCTTAACCTCGTAAGCTTTTATAATAAGAATGATATTTTGGAAAGTTAAAACACAATAATTGCTTCCGAGTTATATAAATCAAGACTCAAGCAGATTCAACTCCAAACACCACTACTACAGAAATGACATTTCACATCGGTTGAAATCGACATTACCAATGTAACTAAAGGTAATGTTGTATGTCATTCACTTTTCACATCGGGTAAGGAACTGTTGTGATATGTTGTAAATCACATCGGGCAGCAGATCACTGATTTGATATGTGAACTAGTAGTCTAAAAACATAGGATTTCACATCGGGTGTACAAAGGCAGCCGATGTCACATAAGCGTGATTCACTTCGGCAATAAACTGCGCCGATGTGAATTCCAGTTCGCTAGAACACATTTTACATCAGTTAGATACACACCAACGTGAATTATTATTATTTTTTTAAAACTTTCTGCTTACTGCGCCATTTTACATCAACAATTATAACCAAAATAATTTCATTTGCCTTTGCACTTAACACACATAATAATTTCTCACAAATCAAATTAATCACAAGTGCTAAGATACGAAATCAAAACAGTAAGAGAAAAACAACTTAGTGGTGTCAAACTACAAAAGCAATCTCATGAAAATAACTATTTTGATACACCCACTCCAACAACTAAGAGAAGGTAAAAATTAAAATAGCAATAAAACATAATCATCAATTGAAGCTCAACCTAACAACAACTAAAACAGCCAAAAGCTACACCAGAAAGCTGACTAACCCCATAACAGACAACAGGAACCGTATTTGGATCATCCAAAGCAGCTGCAGCCTACACCACAACCCTTGGCAACCCTCTTCCACTTCGCGCCAACTTTACAATGCAGAAACATGATTGAAATCAGCGAGTGAACAATTTTCACTAAGTTGAATTGAACAAAAACATGATTAAAATCAGCACGATTACGATAATTAGTTAGAAACACAATTAAAATCACTATTCCTAAAATAATTTCCGAGATCCACAGTTTTCACTAAACTGAAACTGAATAAATCACATGTTGTCTAAAGAAGGGAGAAAACACAAAGGCTTGGAATACTTACAACAAACCTTAGGAGGAGACGAGACTTGCCCACACCAAAATCTCCAGTCAAAAATAGTCACTGAAAATAACATAGAATACCCCAGTCAAAGATATGATACTTTCATGTATGCCTAGCTTTTTCCTAAAGAGAATGACCATGGGAAAATGGGTGACTGTGACATGGCCCAAATGAGTCATAGTCTATAATGGACTTTGTTTTGATAAGCATTGATATATTATAAAAGAGAAATGCTAACAACACACCTCCTAACACACACTTTTCAACACATTCTCTTTGATTTGTTGAAATTCACATGGGACCCACCAAATTTATATGGGACCCACATGATTTTGTGGAACCCATGTGAATTTTAACCAATCAAAGAGAGTGCGTTGAAAAGTGTGTGTTAGAAGGTGTGTTGTTAGGATTTCTCATTATAAATAATCGAGAAACATAATTATGTTATAATGTACCAATGGAGCCAAGTTTATCCACGTAGACCAAAACATAATTGGACCATGCTATACAAAAACTCAAGCTCATGTGTGCATAATCTATAATGGACATGTACGCTGCCACTCATATAGCATCATTTATAATTAATTAATCCTATATTAAAGTTCTGCACCGACAACACTTTTTATACTAAATTGTTTTCTCACCTGTACATCATTCTTTAACACATATCCACATGGATTTCACTAGCTTTACACAAAATACTTTTGTTCATTTGGGGACACCCCTGTACAAGATTACAGGAGACTTATATCAATCTGATAAATAATTCAACAGCTAAAAAATGCCTCTAATAAATTTTTAAACCTATTAACTTTAGGGAGGACACATTTTACTTAGACATCATATTCATAGATCTATCTTTAGGATATCCTTCACCGTAACTTAGTAACTTACAATTTGAAGTTTAATAGTCTTCATATCCAACTGAACAGTGAAAAGCTTTTGTTTGACATCGCATCCTTCACCGTGAAGTGAGAGTAATTTTCATGTGAGAAGTAGGAGTAAATCTTTCCGTTGAATCTAAACATGAAATAATATGAGTAAGGTTGTGTCACTAATAAAAGTTTTTAATGTTGACTATATATGGTTAATGGTCAAGATTTCTCTCGTGCACATATAACATACTCACAATCTAACTGTGAGTGCGCGCGCGCAGACACACAATCTTGACTATACGATTTATTTAAACAAAAATCATATATTTTTTATATAGAAATGGAGATAATTTCAATGTTAAAATAACAAAATGCAAACAAAAAATAAAGAAGGGATAAGACTAAAATAAGAGTGGTAACTGAAATCATTTCAATGGTTTCTAGATAGACTTTAATACTTAAAACTAAAAAATCATTCATTCAAGACCCAGCAGAGAGACACGAAATATCAACAAAATAAAGACCTCCACTACTGTTGAATTCCATTTGGTTAGTTATATACTATACATCAGCAAAAGACAAAACATGGATACAACCTAAATTAGAATAATAAATAACAATATATACATGAAAACTTAATATACAATGAATGATTACAATAATTGAATGGTTAGCTCCCTCTATCAATATGCTGGGAAGAAAAACATTGAAAGAAAAATGAGGAAAATGTTACAACAGTGAGCCAATTAAAAAGGGCACATCATCAACATAACAAAGCAAAATTCATAAAAATAGAGAGAAATCTAATGTAAAAACAAAGACAATGAAAACACGCATACATAATCAAAGTGCAAAACACCAATAAGTAAAAGCCCATTGGATTTGAAGGGGGAAAAACTATTTTTTTCTAGTTTCACTCTTTTAACAATAAAAATGCCATTTTGTTTACTACTTTCAAATACTTCAAATAGTTTTTCTCTATTTTTTTTCCACCAATCATTGAAACAAAGTGAATACTAAGTAGGCAGTATCAATTTGAAATTAAAAAAGAAACTGATTAAGGAGTTCTCAAACAAATCAAGCCCTATGTAGCACCAACACTCCATGTTGAAAGTGTGTCTAGTGTCCGACAACAATACATGTACTAGTTGCATTCAATTATATATACCATTTTTCTCATATTATTTACCAATGTCCACGTGTCCGTGCTTCGTAGATCAAAGGTGTTATTTACTTTTTCTCACGAAAAGGAAAAGAGGACAAACTTAGTAACACCAACACTAGTTTATATCACTTAGTTCCTTGACTCTAACATCAATGCATTAAGCTTTTTCCTTAACTCTAACATCATTTTACTTAAATCATCTAACCTAACTTTAACATCAATTTCCTTAAATCATAAAAAATAAAAAGTAACAAAAAAACACTTTATGAACAGATCAAAAAAGTGAAGAAACAGTAGACAATACCACAAGCATCTCTTCATCCTCCTGCTGTTGTTGCTACAAAACCAAAAATAAAATAAAATAAATGGCAGAACATAAACAAAATCACCATCACACTACTTTTGATCGACTAAACACACAATCCCTAATAAAATCCCTGAAATCTAAAACAAAATGCAACAAAATTGTACGAAAATTCAACTAAACAAAATCAAAACCACAGTCCCTAAACGAAAACCTCATCACTTCTAATTCTAACCACACAACACTCAATTTCAACATCAAACACAACATTTATACAAAAATTGAAAAAGGAATTAAATAAAAATCATGCAATAACAAGAAATTGAAAATATTAAAAGCAAAATAGGAAAAACGAAACGAAAAACGAGATTAGCGAAGGAAGAGTGAGGTTACATCAATGGGAGAAGGAGTCATGACGGTTATTGGTTACTTAGTTTTCCCCTCAGCTACTTGTGTTCATTGATGTGAAAAATAAATCAAACTTCAATAAAATTTCAAAAATGCCACCGTGCTATATTTCACTTCAGCTATTTCGTCCACTGATGTGAAACCCCTATTGTGAAATGTCTGTTTTCTAGTACGCTCCAAAACATACTTTAAGTAAGATATGTTTAAGCAAAATTCCTATTAAGATCGTTGATCTTACAAACTTCCCTGACTCCTCTCCATCACCACCGATATCTTCATCTAATGCACCCGATCATGTTTCTACCAATCCTAATTTTCACCATTCTGCCCAACACCACCAACACCAAACTACTTCGTTGGTACAAGAAAGCTCAAAGACACACCCATTAGTCCCCTCAACTCACTACCAGTTAGCCCCAATCTAGCACGCACGAGTAGCCTAGTTGCGAGGGTTCTTTGACCGTTACCTGAACCAAACCTTATTGTTCCCAAACGGAGCTAGGCTCCGTCTTGGGGTCAACTAGAGCATGAGTAATTGCTTCTAATTAATTTTTTATTGCTATGATTGAAAAATTGATCTTTAATTTTGCATTTAAATGTTTAAAAAAAAACCCAAATTTGTTTTTTTTCCTATCTCCAATATTTGTCATTATTTCAACTTTTCTTGGTAGTACTTTTTTTATACTCATCTCTACTCCCCTTACTCACCGTTATTTCAACTTTTCTAGTATTGATTTTCTTACTCTCGTTGTATATGCTCATTTCTACACTTAATTCCTAGTAAAAAAAGTTGTAATTGAGACAAAATTTTATAGATAGGAAAATAAAAAAGTTGTCTATAATTTTTTCGTTATGTGTTAGAGACCGAACAATTTTGTATTGTTGTCTCTAATATCTGTCGTTATTTTTTTTTTTTTTATGGTAATGCTTTTTATAAACTCATTTCTACTTCAATTAGTCATTTACAGGTTATTATATAATGTGCAAGCATTGATTATTTTTGCCACTTAAAAACTTGTTATTGATATTTCTTTTTAATTTTTAAAGGTTTGGGACCAAACTCACAATTTATCATGATATTTTATACAAGTTTTTTTTTTTTTTTTTTTTTGTCTTGGCTTCTCTTTTATGGGATTGATTGAGTAAAGGGAAGTGGAGCAAAATTTCAAAGCACTATTTATGCAACAAGACACACCACAACAAGTTTAGAATTATGCTACTATATATGGATTCTTCCGGTACCTAACAACCAGATATATGCATGGTTTTAGGAAAAAGAAAGTAATTGCAAAACCTTATGGAGGAGAAGCTAGTTGCAACAACTATGAAGCAAGCACTTCCTTGGCTCTGCCTAGTTTTTTTTCAACAGCAAGTAAGAGCTTTATTAAAAATAAACGAGACAAGTAAAAGTAGTACTCGACCCACAAATCGGGAGTAAGTACATTTGATAATCAACCTAGTGCTTAGTGCTTTTGTTGGTAATGGAGAAGTTGATGTGGAACTTTGTTTAGGTTTATATAAGTGAGAGTCAACATATGTGTCATGCATGAATGCATGCATGCATACCATAATATGTTGCTTTTCATTTGTAATATTTTCATTTCAGTTTTCTCTTTTGAATTTGGTTGGTTCTGAATTCTGATGTTGAAGTTTTTCTTTTATGTTATCATATTATGCATGTTGGATCATATATTCATATTCTTTTGGAAATTTCTTGTTTCAATACATTCTCTTGAATAATTGTCTTTTTATGGCAAAATGCTACGATATTTTAGCAACATTTTATATTTTGTTCATTAGTGTGTGATCCTTGATATTATAAAAAAAAATCGTAGTTAAATATTGTTGATACGGTTTTCTATGTCTTTTGTTTCCTCTGAGTAATGATATTTGGACACCCTAAGTCTCCAACATCTATTTAACACCTTATTTGTTCTCCATATCTCTCTTCATATTACATCACCTATACATTACATATGTCACATCACTCTTTGATTTCATTATCTCTCAATATGTAGATTGTGTGTTTGGGTGTCCATGGACTATCTTCCTTTGCCTTTACTGCGAGAGAAAGTGTTTCAAAGAGTCTACCTAATTGTTCCAATGAATAATATAAACTGAAAAGGTGACCACCAAAAGTGTGTCGGAATTCGTTAGTGTGCATATCATCATTTGATGTTGTAAACTCTTGGATATCGATTTTGGTTTTCACTTATAGGAAACAGAAAAATCATGTCCAACAGTTTTCCATTTATTATTCCACTAGAAATTACCGTTGCTTTATATTAAAAATTGGCTCAATAAATGTCATTTTACTTTTACAATGCGATATTAACTCTCTTTCGCTAATTCTACCCATAAAATACCGAGTTTGATTATCATACATTGTCAGTGTAAAATATTTTACACTGTCAAGATATCGCAACCAATCATATGCTTTATTTTTAGTGATTAACATACAAGTCAAATTTTTAATATTTTAATGATTAAAAATGATTGACTTTGTAAATACTCTTTACATGGTTGATATATATATATATATATATATATATATATATATATATCTATATGTATGTATGTATATATATATAGGGTTAATGGTGCTTTACCCCCTGTAATATAGGCCATTTCCAGGTTTACCCCCTGTAAAATATTTTTTTTGATTTACCCCTGCAAAACATTTTTTTTTCAAAAACCCCCCTAATAGGCCATACAAAAACCAAAATTTTTGAAAAAAAAATAATTTGTTTTTGTATGGCCTATTTGGGGAGTATTCTGAAAAAAAAATTATTTTACAGGGGAGTAAATAAAAATATTTTACAGGGGGTAAACCCGGAAATGGCCTATATTACAAGGGGGTAAAACACTATTAACCCTATATATATATATGAATTTAATCTTATATGACTTTATGAATTTCAAGTCATTATAACAATTATGTATGACTTTATAATTTTCAAGTCATTATATTTCATTTTATATATTTTTTACAACAAAAAATGTCAATGGTTAATAAATATAATATTGGGAAATTGCAACATTCTTTAATTTATTTTAAATTTTTCTTCAGCTGTATGAAAAAACCCAAAATTAATATTTATTTTCAAAATAAGGGAGCCTAATGACATAATCAAAAAGAGAGAGAAAAATGAGGAATGATAGAAACAATATTTCTTCAATGTTTACTCTCTTTTTTTTTAGTCAAATTTATGTGGCTCCAGCACTTAAAAAATTGGTCTCAGATAAAATAATGAGATCCATATGAATTTAATCCAATAAAAAAGTAAGTGATAAAGTGAATATTGAAAAAAAAGTTTCATAACTCATCACATTTGAATTTATAGAACATATAGATGTGGGTCAAAGAGAACAGATGAAACATCCAAAAGTTGCAAGATTAATATGATGATTGCATTTTTGGACTCACTCACAAAAGATGGGTTATGGGAACTCGTGTTGTCACACAAAATACGCAAGTCAAGAGATGATTTTAAATTTATGAATGCACTTTTACCAAAGTTAAAAAACGTATTGTCCACCTAAGCTATTTCTTTTCCAATGGTTGCAAAAGATTTAATTGTACTAAAATCAGCAGAAAATTAAACATAAATTCAATGTCTATTACAATTAAAGTTGAAAATCATTAATTTGAACAAAAACTATAAAATTATGACAATTTTTATGGACATTTTGGTAATTGAAACACAATAATTGCTTAGGAGTTCTATAAATCAACACTCAAGAAGTTTCAACTCTAAACACACTCCATAGCATAGTTTGAGAAACCTGCCTTTGCTAAGAAAAAATGCCTATTGAAACCACTGATCTTACAAACTTCTTTGACCCCCCTCCATCACCACACATATCTTCATCTAATGCACCAATGATCCTTAATTTTGACCATGTTCTTTCCAACCCTAATCTTCACCACCATGTCCAACACCACCGACACCAAACTACTTTGTTGGTACCACCAACAGCTCAAGGACACACCAATGAGTCCATTCGAATCACTACTGATTGGCCCCAACCTGCCACGCATGGTCGTAGCCTAATTGCTAGGGTTCTTCGACCGTTACTTGGATCAGACACCATGCCATTCCCAAATGGATCTAGGGACATGGTGCCTTGGAGTCAATTAGAGCATGAGTAATTACATCTCTCAACCTTAAATCTTTTTTTTTATTGTTATGATTTCATTTCTGCAAAAAAAAGTAATTTTTTAAAAATGAAAAATTAGTCTCTAAGTTTTCAGTAAAATGTTCAAGAACTCCATATTCTTTTTCTTTCCCTAATATTTGTAATTATTTTAACTTCTTTATTGTACTCTTTATACTCTCATTTCTACTGCACTTATTGGCCATTATTTCAAATTCTCTGGCAACAACTTTCTTACGCTCATTTCTACTTATTTTTTTAGTAGAAAAACTTGAAATAGAGATTTAAATTAAGAGATAGAAATAAAAAAAAATAAAAAAAACTACTCTACTTGTCATATGTGTTATAGACGTCAAATTTTTTGGTCAATTTTTATTTTCGTCCCTAATACTCGTTGTTATTTCAACTTTTTAATGTAATGCTTTCTATACTCTCGTTTCAACTCCAATTAAACCTTCATAGTTTATTAAATAATAAATTTTGGTCAAAAAAAGGTTATTAAATAATGTGCAAGCATTGATTATTATTGTCCCCTTAAAATTTATTTATTCAAATTTGTATTTAATTTTAAAAGCTTTGTGACGATACTCACAATTTATCATAGATATTTAATTAATACATGTTTTTATTTTATTTTTATCTTAGCTTATTTGTGATGGGGATGATTAAGTATGGAAAAGGGAAATGGAGTGAAATTGCTAAGAACTTTGTATGCAACAAGACTCCACAACAAGTTCAAAGCTATGGTAATAGCTTCTTCAGGTACCTACCAGGCACATATTTGCATGGTTTAAGGAAAAGGAAAAGGAACAACACCAACAACATGATTGTTAACAATGATCCTGCAAAGAAAACTCTCAATCTCTTTCCAGATGTTCCAAGATATTATGGAGGAGAAGCTAGCAGTAGCAAGAACACCAACAACTATGAAGCAAGCACTTCCATGACTCTTCCTGTTGTTTCTGTTGGTAATGGAGAAGTTGATGTGGAACTTCGTTTGGGTATAAATTAGTGAGACTTTGAGGAATAGGTGACATGCATGCATGGACAAATTAAGCTAGAATCTCTCTACAGCTAGCTCTAGTATATCACCATAATATGTATCTTGTCATTTTGTAATATTTTCCTTTGTTTGTGTTTTGTTTTGAATTTGGTTGTTATGATGTTGCGGTTTTTATTTTATGTTATAATATTATGCATGTTGTGTCTTGCAAGTTTTCCTCTTTAATAATTTGTTCAGTTACCTTGATTTGATAAAAAAAATCTCTGCCAAATGTTGTATTCAGTTACATTGTTGTTTGTATGTTTTTTCCCTTTGAATTATGATATTTGTAACGCCTCATTGTTCTTCATTTCTCTTCCAATTACATCACCAATATATCATATATATCATATTACTTTCTTCAATTCTTTTTCTCTCAAGTGTGGAATGAATGTTTGGGTGTCCATGAACTATCATCTTTCTCCGTCTTTACTATGAGAGAAAGTGTTTCAAGGAGTGCACCTAATTGTTCTAATCTATAATAGTAACTGAAAAGTTGTGCCCACTGAGTCTACCGCAATTTGTTGTTGTGCAGATTAGTGAGTTTGATTTTCATGCACCGTCCGTATTAAATATTTTACACTATCAACATATCATAACTAACCATGTGTATGAATTTAGAGTGGTGAAAATACAAGTCAAATTTTAAATAATCTCTTTAGAATGATACTCACCTATTTTTAGTGAAATTCATGTGAGCAACATTTTAAAAATTGGTCTCGGATAAATTGATGACATTTGTATGTAATTTTATCCAATAAAAAAAATAATGTTGGAGTATTGATAACTCCTCTCATATTTAAATTTATTGAGCGGCGGGTGTGGGTCAAAGACAACGGATGAAACCCCCAGGAGTTACAAGATTAATTGATATGATGATTTCATTTGCTTGACTCACTCACAAAAGATGAGTTATGGAAACTCATGTTGTCAAATAAAATATGCAAGTCATGAGATTATACTAAATTTATGGGTGCACTTTTCTCAAAGTTAAAAAACGTAAAGTCCACCTCAACTTATTCAATTTCATGGGAGAGATTAAAGTTTCTACTCAAGCAATTTTCGGGTACAAATTTCCTGAGATGAAATTACCTTAACTTTCATCAATGGTCTGACGCCACAAACTTGAATGCTCTTAGACGCATCAGCATGAGGTAGTATAAAGAATGAAACCTTAAGAGAAATCTGATAGATGATCAATAACATGTCCTTAAATGAGTACCGCTCCAAAATTGAAGAATGGTATGTTCAAAAGAAGTAAGGAGTGCTAAGCTTGGAAACACATGATGTCTTACAGACAAACATCAAGCTTCTAATCGTCCAATTGGAAGCAGTAGCTAAAAATTTGAAAGCACAAGAGGTGGCGAACATATCATCCAATGGTGAAGTTTATGATTTTTGTGAGAAAGCTCATGAAAGCGATGCGTGCCTTCCAGCAAGTTTTGGGTTATGGCCCCGTTTGGATAAACAGCTTATATAGATGCTTATAGCATTAGGGCTTATAACATTAGAGCTTATATCATAAGCTCTTATACTTGATAAGTTATTTATGTTTGGATATGTACACTAAAAAGTACTTACATAAATTGAAGTGTTTGGATGTGACATTACATAAGCAATTATCGAAATTTTAAATATTTTTAATTTAACAAAAAAATCAAAGAATCGAACCACAATTATCAAGATTTTTTTTGATAAAATTAATCAAGATGTAAAAAACAATATTATAATATATTAATTATAATTACATAT
>Ga0315914_1011122_pt1 | contig 10925 bp, 5 predicted proteins | sample MpolenodulesMG_FD_203920 | JGI IMG/M metagenome (GOLD analysis project Ga0315914, IMG submission 203920) | Medicago polymorpha root nodule microbial communities from Los Angeles, California, United States - elongated nodules | ecosystem: Host-associated > Plants > Roots > Nodule | place: USA... | reverse complement strand
CCCCTCCCTTCCCCTCCTAAACCCTCAATTCAAACACACCCTAAGTCTTCCTCCCCCTTCCCCTCCAAACTTGCAAACATAGCCTTAGGTTTACAAAGATACCCTAAATTGTCTATTGTAGAGCCAAATACCCAAATTACAGGTCAATACAAAAATTACTAAAGTCACAATATAGAAAAACAAAAGACCAACCTAAACTACGCAAAATTAAGTACATCTACAAAATAAATTCAAAGAACAAATACACGACACATAATAAAGACAAGAATTATCCTTCGCTCCAAGAAGCATATTTATATGATCCACCAATTAGACCATGAGCACATTCATGAAGTTTGCAAAGATGCGTTTGTTCCTTAACTATCATATATTCACTATACAAATTTAGGTCTTTTGCCCCTTACAGCAATCACCAACCGATATACAAACCAATAATATGTGAAACTTGTCATCTGGCATAAACTATTTACCCACCGAGTATTAGACAACGAAAGAAAAATTATATTTTTTTGTGGTGGTCGAGGTTTAAATCCCGAACCTTAATTATATATATTATGTATTGTCTCTGTCAACCGAGGTAAACTCACGAGGATAAAGAAAAATTACACTAAGCAAACATATAAGTATATAAGTGGGTAGGGATCAAACTTTTATAATTCCCAAACCCTAAATCTCTCAACCAAAATACAACGAAGCCACCTTATATTTTTTTTTATTAAAAAGAACGTATTATTAAAAGCTATACTACACAAAAAAGATCGGAGAGCCAAAAAAACAAAAACTATGACGAGCACGGTAAATATGCGGCAACTGAACTTCAACAAGACACCCTAAAAAACTCCCAAAAAACACACCACAAACTCCTGAACACATCAAAAAACCAAGAACAAAACAAGCAAAAAAACTATCTCAAAAGGAAATATCTTGGGTTCCAACACCACTAGTAGAAGAGACAAGATGAAATCTTGAGTTTATTTAAACTCTAGTATCAATACAAGACCTTAATCTCATCCACTTTGTCGTCAACTCCCTTAATACAATTTTTGAAGATTATATGATTTCTAAACTTCTATATCACCCAAATAGACATATACCAAATCAACGAGCCAACTTATATAAAATTGTTTGTTCTATTTAAGATCTCGTATTTGGTATCAAATCAAAGTGAGCTTCTAGAGTACAAATTGAATTGTAACGGTAACTTACTTTCTAAATTCAATTAACACCTGTGCTCCAAACTTTTAGTTTGCTTACGGTGACCTATCCTATGTTGTAAACTCTTGAGGTCTTTTTGGCACTCCTTATGCTAAAATGATTCTCTTTTGGGGTTAATATATATCCCATTTTTGTTTGTTAAAAAAAAAATGTGCTCCAAACATTCTTAAAGACTAGTGACATGTAATCCAAGCAGTTTTTGTGAGCATGCAGGTTTATTTTTGTATAGACAAAAGAACATGTTTGGGTTTATATATTGAAAAAAAACATGGTTGGACACGTGAGAGAGTGAGACCCGACCATGTAATTAAAGCTATTTGACATATAAACGGTTCACATTTGAAAAATATGCACTCCACACAATTAGTCAAATCAAATAATCAGTAGTTAGAATCTTAAGAGGGCATTAGCATGCTTAACAAGATTATAAATACCCCAGGATCCTAGATTATAACATATCATCTCCTATTACATTTCTATCTTATCATAAGATCAACTAGCTCTCATAAATACCCTTTTGTTTCACTAGTGATAACTATGGGTGAATTTCAGGCCATGCAAAAATATTTTGCCATTTTTCTTGTATTAGTTGCTTACCATATTTTCCTTCCAACTCAAGCTAGGAAGATAAAACCATTGACTGAAGATAATCCCAAACCTACCTTCACATCCCATAAAACGGCTGTTAATATTCCTTCTCCAACATTTGAGAAGAAAGATAATCTTCCCTTGATGCCAAATCATGGTGTTGCAAGTATAGGAGATTCAAGCGGAGATACAAATGCATTCCGACCCACAACACCAGGAAGCAGTCCTGGTGTTGGTCATCGGAAGTTTGTAGGAGAAGTTAAAGATATTAAGGTTGTTCAGAGTCCGAATGTTAAAGTTTTTGTGACTTCTGAAGGATCGCAAAATGCTTTTAAACCTACATACCCAAGTCATAGCCCAAGTGTTGAACATGTTAACCAAAGCACAAATGGACAGCTAAATTAGTAATTTGACTAAGCAATATCTTTTAGGCTACAAAACTATATATGTACAAGTAAATAAGGTCCTTGGTTAATTTCATTATGCATAGCATACCCTAATTAGATGTACTCTTGGCTCTTGCATGCCAAATCGTATGCATGTGGCCAACATCATATCAACTCTTTCATGGAGAGTTAACTTAGGGTGGATCGACACATCACATCAACTCTTTCATCTAGTGTGAGATTTCTTACTCATAATTGACACATGGCATAGGTTGTATGTGATTTGTTATTATATTGTACTATTCAAAATTATGTGAGCATTTGCTCTTTTTAATAATAATTACTGGTTTTATGTATAAAGCAAATTACAATTAAATAAATAAAAGATGTTATTAGTACAGATTATTTCTCCTGTTTTAAGTACAAATTTCAAATTCTTTTGAAAACGGTTGTAAAACGGTCATTAGTGTCACCATAATTAAAAAAAATTCATTCCTCAATTTATTTATTTTTAAAAAAATCTCAAATTGAGTCGCAAACTTAACTTTTCAAATTAAGCACAAAATACATCACTTCCTAATAACTAAAAAGATGTGATCTTTCTTCACCTTAGTGTAAATGTATCTATATTATATATAAAGAAAATATGGGGGGTTAGAAAGATTTTGGGCTGACTTTTTTGTTATTCCAATTATACCCTTAATAGCAGTTTTAACCCCCTAAGTTTTAAGAAGTTGCGATTTTGGCACTCTAAGAAGAAAAAAAAACTACAAAACCACCCCCTAAGTTTTGACCCTGTGGCAGTTTTGGCCCATAGGCCAATTTTGACTCGGTCAACGCATATGTGGACACCACATGTGTATTTATTTAATTTTATTAATTAAAAAATTAAAAATTATTTTTTAATAAAAAAATATTAAAAAAATAAAAAAATTTAATAAAAAAGATTTTTTTATTTTTTTAATAATTTTTTTTAAAAAAATTAATTAATTTTTTTTAATTACAAAAATAAAAAATAAAAAATTTATATAATTAAAAAATAAATAAATATACACGTGTGCGTTGACAGAGTCAAAATTGGCACAAAGTCAAAACTTAAGGGGCGGTTTTGTAGTTTTTTTTCTCAGGGGGCCAAAAATGCTATTAAGCCAAAAATAAAGATAAGAATTTTTGTTATAACCATATTTCTTTAAGGATTTAATAATGTTACATTGTTGGTATTATTAAAAAAAATGAATTTTTGTTATATTTGTCATATTATTGTTGTCATTGAAAAAGATAAATATGGTAAGTTGAGTTTGCGACATTTGAAAGTCACAAATATCTATACTTATAATTTTAAACTATATCAAAAAATTTATATAAAATATCGTTTGTAATTTACACACAAAATTTCTAAAAAATATCATTGATAATCTACACATGTTAGCGCAATAAAAAGATAAAAATTTATATTATATTTGTTAAACTACAGTTGTTATTGAAAAAGATAAACATGATTGTTTTGTGAATACTGAATACATGGTTTTTTTTGGTTTTGTTACAATTTGAAAATCACAAATATTAGTAATTATAATTTTAATTAAAATATCTCATATAAAATACTGTTCATAATTTCCACCCATTAACATAATAAAAAGAGCGGAAAGACGGTCACGTGAGTGCCCATATTTTCGCTAATAGAAAATAAAAAAAATCAGCAGCAGCCAATTTTATTTCTTACGCAAATATTTTTTTAAAATTAAAAGAAAAGTTGGAATGTCAAATTATTAATCCTCCAGAACTAAAGATCTTTGGTTTAACTGAGTGGGTGGTGACATACTAAGAGTGGTGGGTGTTGAACAACAACTAATCTTGTACCACTATAAGGAGGTGATGTATTTGCAAACACTTCGACAATCAAGTAAGAATGGTTCAACATTATGAGTTTTTTAAGGTATAAAATAGTGCACTTGGATAGAGGCTATGAGTTAGCCTTTATAGTGGTCAGATTAGGGTTTTACAACCAAAAACCCTAGCTAGGACAATTGTCTTCTTGGATACATGTGATCATATTAAGATAAGATATCTTATTCCATGTTAGCTTAGCTCAATTTGTAAGAACAATGGATAATATATGCAATGTCCAGGGTTTGAATCCCGGACACCCCAAAAAGAAAGATATCCTAGAATCCGAATTGAATGATTCATATTCACTATGTGACCTTGATTCAGTGTTTGTCTATGACGTACCAATATGATGGTCTGTGTATTAACTATTGACTTTGGATGATCCAGTCCATTGAGTAATGGGTCTTAGCCCGGTCCAAAGCTTGTATTTTTCAAGTTCTACTCAGGTGAATAAGAAAAAGTAAAAATTAAAAAGTAAATTAAAAAAGTTAGAAGTCATGTTTCCAAATGGTGGCTAAATAGTGTAAGTAAAAATGAGGTATTTTGGTGTTTTATTGAAAAAGTAAGGTAATTTAGATCATTTTTTTTAAGGGATATATCCAAAATAAAAATAAAAAATAGTTTTCAACTTGTACAAAGAGAAAATAGACTTTTATTTTTCAAAAGACAACTTTTTGTTTTTTTTAAGGAAGACAAAACTAAAACCAAATTAGCTTTCAGAAGAAGACCAGTTTTTTTTCCTATATACCTGGCCCTTTTGATATGGCCTAATTTCATGAAGAGTTCTGCTCTTTACCCAACAATTTTTGCTCATTCCCAAATGAAAATACCATTTTACCCTTACGTAAGTTAAGATACGCTATTGCAAAAAGAAGTGTGAGTTAAATTGCGCAGCGTGAGTTAACTCACGCAAGCTTCTGTGCTCATACCAAAACAAGCTGTAGTGCCTTGTTCCCTGTTTGCCAAGTTCCTTCATTCATTCAACCAAAACTCACAATTTAAAAAACATTTATTCAACAATTCATTAAATCATGCATTCATTCATTCATAATTCATTAATTTTTACTAAAATGTCATAAATAAGCGCATGTCATAAGTAAGCGCAACCGCGCAAATGTAAATATATTACAACCAAAATGTCATAAAAATACTACAAATATAAAAAAGTATTAAAATAAGACACTACTGCTGCTCTTGTGGACTATGACTCCTACTCCTCCTCCGTGGAACCTGTTGATGGTCAAACACGCTATACTCGGTCCGGAGGCCCTCCAAAATGCTGAAAAAGAGTGGATTTGAAACCACCTCTGGAATCTCCATTGCATGCTCCACTTTGTCTCTCATGCTCCTGATGACCTGCAATGGATCGGGAGGATGTCTGGCCCACTCCTTCTCAACAAGAATCTCCTGGTAGACAGGTCTAGGAACCACGTACTTAGGAACGGGAGCAGGGCCGACGATAAGAGGATGGGATACACGGTAGAACCAACTCATGTACCCATCTAAATGATTTCAAGGCTCGTCGTCCGGGACCGGCTCACCCCTCTCCTGCTGGCTAATGACATGCAGAGCAAACTCCAAGAAGGCAGCAACCACATCTGCTGGGGCAAAAGGCAGAATCGTCGTAGGAGGTCGGAGAATGGTCTGAACATAGCTGTACTGCCTCAGAACCCGCTCCGGCACGTGACACACCATCTTATGTTAGTCGGCCATGATCCATCCGGAGTACCAGCACACATCCTGAAAAGGAGACACGTCTCGTCGGTGCTCGTACGGCCTCCAGAATACATGACAATGCTCCATCAAATCCATCAAGTCTTTGAAGTGCTCAGCATCAGCGAACCCCTTTTTAGGTTTCCATCTACCCACATACGGGCTATCCCGTTCGTAATCTTCATATTTCATCCTCGAAACGACATGTCTGAAGTGAGTTATAACCCATCCTTGCAAACACAAAGAGACAAATTTCATATCAGCACACAAGTATCACACAAAAAAGTATACATTTACGATTAACTTAAAAAAAATAAGAAAAATATATATTACCACAACCAAGATCATGTAACCACCAACGAAGCCAACATGTTAGCTGGAGGTAAGATTCAGCTACTCATACAAGAAATCAAGTCCCATCTCGCCCCATAACCACGTGCCTAAGTTAGCCAAATTCCGAATCGCAAGCATCCACAAAAGATTAATGGTTTTGCTGTTTTTGTCGGCAAAAAGGGTGTAGCCAAGCAAGAGCAACAAAAACGCCTTAGCACAGGCGGACCTAATATGTCTCAGCTCCTCCTCCTCCTTCGATAAATCCTCCCCCAGTAAATGGTTACACCTATTCAACAAGTGCTCTTAACGCCGTTTTAGGACCTTGTAAGTGACAAAGGCACCTGAATTATTACTCAGCTGCTCCACCACTTCCTCCACCGGAAACAATAAGTGATTCACCAGCAGCTCTACACCATGGTCATGATCTAAATCATTCTCCTCAATGAGCCGTCCAGCGATGAGGATGTCTAGAAGATAAGCCACATCATCCAGTGTGATGGTCATCTCCCCAACAGGCAGATGGAAGCTGTTGGTCTCCTGATGCCATCTTTCAGCTATAGCACACACTAGCCCGTGGGATATGTTGTCGTACCCAGTCAGAAGGAGGAGCCTTAGACCAGATCTATCCACCGGTTCCCAGAACCAAGGGTTATCATCTACTGGCAACAGAAGTGACAAGGCAGAAAGCTTAAGTTTCCTCCTGTGCGAGACGTCAGTCATCTTACGACCCACTTGCAACTGAAATACAAAAAAAAAAAAAAAGTAAAATAAGCATGAAATAATAAACTAGAAATATTCTACGTAAAAAAAAATGTCACGTATTCTAACAAACACCGTTAAAAAAATAATATGTAAAATAAACTAGAAATATTCTACGTAAAAACAATTATACTTACTGTTTTATCGTTCCAAAGCTTGCATGCCACATGTTTACCGAAGTTCGGTAAAAGTGACAAATCATAAGGCCCCATGGAAAGCCCCCATCCTCATCATCCATACCAGGCTCTGCATGCTGCTCATACTGCTGCTGTTGAGGATGCTGCTCATACTGTTGCTGAGGAGGCTGGACATACTACTGCTGAGGAGGCTGCTCAGGCTGATACCCATTGTGAAACTGAGCATGATACCCCTCGTGATATTGATACCCCTCCTGATACTAATACCCCTCTAATATTCAGGCTGATATGCATGCTCCTGATACTGCTGCTGATACTGTGTCGGGTCCACCGTCTGGGATAAACCCGTCTGTGATGATGAGGCCCCCGCAACATCAACCCTAGAAAGTCCCGTGCCCCCCAGTCTGCCTTTCCCTCGACCATCCATAGGAGGGCGTAGTGCTTGCTTCTCCCTTCGTGCACTACTAGTAAGGGCAGGCCTCCCTAACCTAAGTCTGTCACTCCTCTCCTCAGGCGGCCTCTGAGACATATCTGCATAACATTTCAACAATCAAAAAATCAATGACACATTTTCACATGGACACTGTGTCATTTCCAACAATTCAACAACAACACTAAAATTTCGACAATGTCATTTCAATCCGTAAACTACCACATTGCTGTCAAACATATTATAATCAACATTAACAAACCATATTCTAACTAATTTGATCATTCACAATCCAAAAAAACAAAAAAAATTATCATTGAGACATTTTACCAAACACATAGAGTGCAATTTTCAAACTACTAAGTAATCTAACAATTTCTAACCCCTAAACTACCACATTTTACTCTAATCAACAATTCCTAAGTTAATTCATCATTAACAATCATAAAAACTAACATGCAAAAAATGTTAAATTTCTTATAAAATTCAAAAAATTTAACCAAAAAATGCAATGAAGTAGGATAATCATCACTTACTTGATATTGTGGAAGAAATTGGCTTTGAATGGCCCAAGAATGGCGAAAATCGCACTTGGAGGGGAAAATTCTGTGTTTGGAGAAGTTGGAAAATGGAGGAACTGAGTTGTTGTTTTACTGATAAATAACTTAAGTCACGTAGCGTGACTTAACTCACGCGGCGTGACTTAAGTCACGCTGAAGACACAACTAGCATGAGTTAACTCACGCAGGGGAAGTTTCAGAATTTCACTTGGGAGCGAGCAATTTCTTTTGGGTAAAGAGCAAAATTCTTTCAGGAACCTAAATGTTTGGAAAGTTACCCTTTCCACATTAGAAATTGCTAAAAAAAAGTGCCCAATTATAGTTAACTAAAAATAGAGGAACAACAAAGGTGATCAGAAACCCTAAAAAAACTAGACAACTCTATGCAAGAAAATTAGTATATGAAAAGAGTTTAATTAATATGCAAACAAATTTATAGATGTGTTCAATCACATTTCACTCCATACATTATTCAAGAAAATAGTTTAATTAAAATTGAACTAAAACTCTTTATGAATTATTTTTTTTACAAATATAACAATTAATTGTCACAAAAAGGTTATTTTCTCTAGGATTCACTATTTGTTAAAAAGTGAGGTAATTTGGACGAGTCACAAATCTGGGAGAGAATCCTCGAGGTTCTCATGTTGTAAGCCTATGGTTTAAGTTAGAAGATTCCCTATTTATTGGTTTAAATATTGAACTTAAATTGATGATCACTTAATTAATTATTTACATAGCTTTAACAGTTGTATCTAGCTTCAAAAAGCTTCATGTTCAAAAGACAAAAGGAATCAAAAGAAGCTAGCTAGGACAACATGAGTCAAATTCTATGCCATGTGAATCTCTGGTATTTCGTCAGTCTTTGCATATAGCTGCTGCGGTTGTAAATAGACTCTGCATTTGTAAATTTAAATGCGAATATTCTAAGATCGATTCTGTTCATTCATTTATTTTTAACAACAAAAGACAACTTCAATTTGCAGTGGCAAAGAGGAATTAATTTAGTATAGCTAATTATATACTTAATTGATGTGATCTTATACACGTGCAAAATTTATTTGCTTCTTAAAGTTTCCTATTTAGGAATAGACAATAGGTGAAATGGTGAATGATCTCAATATTTTAAGTTGTGTTATGGACCAAATTTAGGCTTCAAAACCGTTATCTGGGATTTAAGGTCCAAGTAGCTGGCAAGAACGATTATTCATTTAAATAACTCTTCTCACCTCAACATCAAAAAAGAGACTATATACATGTTCGAAATTATATTAAGTTATCATAAAAGTTGATTCAGTTAATAATAATTTGATTTGATATATACTCCATAAAGATGTAGGTTCAATTTTCGTTTTCAACCTATAAACTTTTTTGATGAATACTTCGACGAATGTTCTTTGAAAATTAAGACCTATTCACCGTAAGTCTGAGCATACCCTCAATAAATTAAACTTGACAAATTTCTTGCGTGCACATCATTCCTATCTCAAAATTCTCTATAGATCTTACTCGAACTCAAGCATAAAAGCGTTTACAACCACCATCGTAAACTATACTGCATGCCTCAATGTTTCACCGCAATTTCAATGAACTTAAATGTTTAAGGTTCTTGATCAAACAAAACGTGGGACAAGACATACATATATATCATTGGATGTTTAAAAATGTTAGTGGGGGTAAATAGGGGTATGCAAATGGGTTATCCAAACTGATCCATATTAGATTTATGGATACAGCTTGGATCAAAAAACTAATTTTACAAAAAATATAGATTTTTTTAAATCCAGTTCGATACAGTTCAGACCGGTTCAGTACTGCTGGTTCATGCTACCTGAACCGGATTTTGTTCTGAACCGTTTTTTTTTGTCTGAACTGGGTTTTTTTATATATTGATTTTATTTTACTAGAACTTGTTGTTTCTCTCTAAACGATGTCTTTGTTTCTACTCCTCCGCCACCGCCCACTTCTGCTACCGGTGGAATCCGAACCCTCACCGGCGATGATTTTGGACTCTGACGCTTCTCTCTAAACCGCCGTTTTTATTTTATCTCCTCCGCCATCGCCGCTACTCCAAAGTTCAAATTTTTGAAACAGAAAACGCTCTCACTTCTTCACATCAGTTTCACGGCGGAATCAGAACCCTTCACCGGCAATGATTTTCGACTCTAACGCTTCTCCGATAAAGAAGCGATGTCAAAGATTGACGTCTCAGCATCATCGACTTTCTCTCTGCCGATGATTCTCTTATCGATCCTTTTTCTTCCATTCATCAACAAAATTCAGGTCACATTTTTTCCTAATTTTTCATTTCATTTTATTTAGATCAAACGAAATCATATTCAATTGAATCTGAAAAATTCATTTTCAGAAAATGAAGCTTGGTACACTCCGAATTCAAACAAAATTGAAGACGCTGCTACAAAATTTGATCAGTGGCAAACAAACCTCAAACATCTGAAACAAAGAAGAAAAGCCCCCATTCTTTCAATTTGCGAGAGTTTAGATTGGGACAGTGCTTTTTTCACTAAGGCTTCCTGAAACATTTGAAACTGGGTTTGGGGTCAGAAACTGGTTTTTATGAATGGGTACCCAGTCTGAGTTTGATCTGTTTTAATGGACCAGTTCAGTTATTAAGAAAAACATTTTGGTTTTTTTTAATTCTGTGCACCATATATATGGATATGGGTCAAGTGATCCAGATTTAATGCACACCCCTAGGGGTAAATGCCCTAATTTCACCAATGTAGATCTACCATGTACTCGATCTCATAAATAAGTTAGATCAGATTAGACTTTCCTTAAATATGCCTAGTTTGTTTTAAAATTTTAAGTTTTTTTTTTATTAAGGAATTTTAAGGCTTTTCTAACAACTACTAGTCATTTATACACACACAAAAAAAAAAAAAAATATCTC
>Ga0315914_1011119_pt1 | contig 10927 bp, 3 predicted proteins | sample MpolenodulesMG_FD_203920 | JGI IMG/M metagenome (GOLD analysis project Ga0315914, IMG submission 203920) | Medicago polymorpha root nodule microbial communities from Los Angeles, California, United States - elongated nodules | ecosystem: Host-associated > Plants > Roots > Nodule | place: USA... | reverse complement strand
TGCTTAGCCTTCCATGCCCTTCCTTTTGTAATATCTACTGAGTGGTTCTTCCTCATATCATTTATGATGTCTTTGATTGTGACTTTCTCAGTTGTTTGAAGTTTGTTAACAACAGCAAAGTTTGCAACCCACTTAGACTTGGCAGATCTGTTTTTTGTAACCCTCCCACACGTGTGGTCCTTTACATAGCTTTTAATTTGGTAAGTGTGCTTGTGACCCACTTTAGAACAAAGACATAAATACCCACACTTCCTTTTTTCCCCTTCCTCTCTTTTTTCTCCTTTTTTCAAAGCATCTTCCTTACACACAGTCCTTACCTTATAACTCTCATTTTTTTCAAAGCTAATTTCATACCCATTAAGTACATTCCACTCTATTATTGCATCCTTGAACTCCCTTAAGGAATTAAATTCCATACCTAACCTAAACTCAAAGTTCTTGTTTAATTGCTCCCTTCTAAACTTTTCATACCTAGGTCCCCCCTCATGGTCAGACTCGTATGGATCTAAGCTATCTAACTCCTCACTAAGGTATTCCTTAACTGGTTCCACCATAGCAGCCTTACCCTTTCCCTTACTTAAGTTTTTCTTCTTCTCTGGTTCCACCATAACAGCCTTACTTCTAGTGCAGGGACTACTGCCTGACTTCTTCATATTGCCTATTAACAACTTCTCTGCACGGAGTTCTTCATTTTCAACAACATCAAACCCATCATCTAGTGCAGTAGCTCTCTCATTTTCACTGTCATCTAGCTCCACATAATCACTGCTATAACCACTATCCTCCACATTAGAGTTGAACTTCATATCAAAACATACAGGTTCCTTGAATTCCAAATCTCTTTCCAAGACATGTTGTTGATTGTGTTCTAAGTATAAATGTCCATCAACTTCTTCACCAATAGCCCTTATAGCAACTTCTTCAGCAAGATGATCAACAAAAATTTGAAAAAACTGACCATCTTTCCCATCAACAGCACCCCAAATCCTGTAGTGTTGTTTATCATAGCCCCAACCAGTTACAATCTCATCAATAGCATCCATACCCCAAGTCTGTAAGTCTATATCACTTACTATTGTTTGCTATCCACCTCTATAGAACAAGACATCATCCCTAACAAATTCACCACCGTGATGAAACATACAGTTGAACAACAGTTTTTCCTTCAAAAATATTCAAGACCAATCAAAGTTTGACACGTGTAAGTGTGGACCCACACACATACCCTACCCACACAGTCAGCAAAGCAATTTCCTTTCTTAGGAATAAAAAACCCTAAACGACAACACCCTAAAAGACAAAAATTTGTGCAAAGATATGATTTTTAAAGCCATTAACAGGACCACAACAGCTAAAAACAACCCTCTTTGTTTAAATCCATGCAAATATATGCTTTTTAAAGCCTTGAAACAAAGAAGAAGGATAAAGAAGAAAGAAAGAAACTTACCGAAGCGGTTCCACCTTCTTTGTTCATTTTCGCCTCCGCTACAACCCTATTTCCTCCGCCTTCCATGCTTTCCGTCGTGTTCTTCTTCTTCGTGTTCTTCTTCTTCGCATCGTTCTTTTGATTCTTCTTTTCCATAACTACATTCTTCTTCTTCGCGTTCTTCATGTTCTTCGAGTTCGTCATCTTCTTCTGGGTTTTGATTTGGATTCGATTATGAGTTAGGATTTCGTTTCTTGGTGAGAGATTTGGATTCGATTCTGAGTGTGGGTTTAGAAATTGGAAGATGAAAGTGTGTAATGTGTTCTGTTAGGATTGAAAACGAGAAAAAGAAGTGACTTTCTATTTTCTCTGATTTTTTATTTTAAAAGATTTTAAAATTTTAATGTTTTTTTTAAATTATTAAAATGATTTTAATTAAAAAAGGGGAAATAGTGATGTGTTACATAAATAAACACGTGTCAGGCGAGAAAAAAATAAAAACTAAAATAAATACACAGTGGCGCGCCACGTCATGCCACGTCAGCATCAGGCGTGTGTCAAATGCGATCAGGGGTGTTTTCGAAAGAATCTTCATATTTCAGGGACATAATCTAAACTTTTTTTTTACTGGGGGGAAAACCGAAACTCGCCTATATTACAGGGGGGTAAAGACATATTAACCCTTTTTTTTTATCATTCAAGATTTATTTTAACATCCAAGAGTTGTATATAAAAGCTCATGTTTTGCAAATTTTATCACTCAACATAGACTTAATTATCCAAATTTTGTTGCAAATTCATCCAAAATCATCCAATTTTTTTGAAGAAAATCACTAGTAACTTAGTTTGATTATGGTGTTATTTTGTTATGAAAATCTAATTATTTTTGTATTGTTTTAGTTGTGTACTTATGTCTAAGAAGGAGGTTGGTGCCGAATTGAAAAAGGAGCTTAAGGCTCAGTTGAGTGATACTCAAGTGAAAAAGAAAGCAAAAACGACCATGATGTGCCACGACGTCGAATGTGAAAGATCTGAAAAAACAAGCAAAGCGAAGGTGCCAGTCTACAACCAAAATAAGTTGAGAAGAAGTGGAAGGACGTATTATTTTGGTCCAGAACCAAAATTGGGCGCCCCATGAACCGTATATGAGAATCCTATTGACTTAAGTGACGAGGGAGAAGATTAAAAGTGATTATTGTAATAATGTCTTATTTTCTTGGATGTTATTTTATGTTTTTGAAAAAAATTGAATAAAGTTGTGTAACCAACCGAATAAATTTTGCGTATATTGAATGATCGATATCATACTTCTCTTTAAACCAGCGTATTTAAAATTTTGTGTATGTAATTAATTTAAATGTTATAAGGTGATTTTGAAATGTTATATGTTTTATTAATGTATGTGATGAAAATGGTATGAGTTGGATGAAAATTGGATGAAATTGTTTGAATAAATGTGTTGAAATTGGTATGTACAACATGTTCAAAGGGGGAATAAAGTGGCACAATACACAAAATCAATTAAAAAAATACACAATTTTATTTAGTTTTAAGTTCATCTACATTACATTCTCTCTAAATATATGTGGTATCATCATGATGTTGGATTTAAATTTAATTCTTGAAAGTTTGCCGAAAATGTCAGAATTGAAGTGTCGTATACTTAGCATAGTGATTTGCAGTGCCCTTTGAAAAGTCAAAAGAATGAAGAGACGCTTCAATACCGACATTTTCAGCAAACTAACAAGAGTTAAACTTAAATTCAAACAAAATAAAGACACTACCTAAACATAATCTTCTGGCAGAATCAAACTTTTGAGAATATCTTCAGGCGATCTCAGCAAATGACGGTCCATTGTTTTAGATTTACACAATAAAACATTAAACAATCATGGAAAACTCATTCAAACATTTCATCAAAGACTTGGAGTGCAAATTATACATAAACCCTAAAAGAAAAACCCTAATAAACCTAAAAAAATTAAAAATATAACAAAAATATGCAAAAATTTAAGCAACATAACTCCATTATAACAAGTATTCATAATACTTGTTAATAGCATTTAAGATCTACAACATAACTCTATTAAAAAAATCAAAATTTTAAAACAAAACTACAACTAAAATTATAAACATATATACCACTAAAAAGTATAATAATAGCCTAAGTGAATACTTACTTGTGATTTAGTGGCAAAAATTTGGATGATTTAGTAGTTTTTTTAGAAAGGGAGAGTGTGATAATTGAAATTTTGAGAGAGAGAGAGAGTGATGAGATAGTGGATGGAAGCTTGCTTCTGACTTGGATATGTAACATACGGAGCGGTAGTTAACTACCGTTAGCCTCAACGGTAGTTAACTACCACTGGGGGTAAATTTGTAACTTCCATGTATTATTAGGAAGTATTTGATGTTAGAAAAGCAATTTTCAAAAATGGGGTGGAACGGACCAACTTTAGATGGTGGGCACAAAGACCCCCCCCAGCCAAGAGGCAGGTTGGCGGGCCAGACCTTCTAACTTTTTTTTCAAAATCAGTTTTTTATAATTGTTATTAAAAAAAAGATGTTGTTGTATTTTTTTTTTATATTATTGTTGTTGTGACAAAAATAAGTATTGTATTGCTAAAACATATTATACATTACATCTAATAATAATAAGTCCCCTCCAAATAAATACTAGAGAAACAATTTTACAATTATGATTTGAATTTCATGTCGCCTCTTTCTTTTGAAATAAATCAATTACAGTTGGTGTCCTTTTATATTAAAATTGAGTTATATTTTCTATCAAAGAATGAAATCTCTACATTCTTCTTAGATATGTACATGAAATAGCTAAATATTTAACTAGAAACTAAAGGAACACAATTGAACATAATATGTTTCGTGCCTTAAATTGTCTGGTATGAATAAATGAAATATCTTCCAATTATTTTTATTTTAAAAGATAATTGTCTGAAAATAATGGTCAAATTGTTTGCGTGTCTAGAAGAATGATCTAATGCTTTTTAGGGGAAAAACTTCAAAAATTGGGTCACTTGTTATTGAGTAGTACAATAAAAATAAAGAAACAATTTTTCATGAACCTTTTGGGCTAACCCACTCCGACCCGCCAAGATCTACTTTCTCAACGCAATCTAGAGATGCGAGACACCTAGAGAAAGTGGACTCAAAGCCTCAGCACAACCCGCATAAAATGGAAAATTAAACGGACCAGCCTAATGAGTCGGGCTCTTTTTGCCACCGCTAGTTTTCAAGTAACCTAAATTTATTAAAATTATATTTAATTGATTCCTCCTTCAAATAAATATTACACTCACTTTAAAGTAATTAATTGAAATTACAAACCTAAAAGGTCATTTTTTTTCAACCGCCGTCGTCGATGATGACCTTTACACCCACTTTTGCTTTCTTAGTTGGTTTCTTCAGAGGCTTCAGATCCGTTCATGATGGATTTGGTTGTTGGTGTCATTGTCACCGGTTTTTGTGGGAGATACGATGGTGATGCTCTTGTTTGATTGAGATCCGCCATCTAGTGGATTTTTGTTTAGAGAGTTTCACCGGTGGTTTTGTCATGTGCTGCGTTGGTGGTATGTGTTTTCAAATTCTCTCAAAATTGTGATGGTTTCACTTCATCATGAATCTAGTTCTTTGCGTCGTCGCATCCTCACGATTGTGTTTGGTTTTGTTGGTGTATGTTTCGTGTTATTGCCCTTGATTTCTATGATTATATCCCATATTTGTTGAATTCAACATGTTAGCCCTTGTGTGTGACTTCAGACTGCTTTACTATCCTAGTCATTCGTTATGATTGACACTAGACTTTCTGGGCTTAAAAGAGCCGTATTTCTTGGATTTGTTGGTTCTTTGACTCTTTCCATGTTAACGGTAGATCTATACACCAGTTTGCAAACCTCTTATTAATATTTATTAGGATTAACTAGAGGTTTCTATTCACTTATGTGGTTTTAAATGTTTGTAATGCATGTTTAAGTTGACTTACACGTTTGTGTAAATTTACTAGGTTAGGTTTTATACCCGTCCATTTTTGTTGAACATTTCTTCCTTTGCTAAATAATATATGTGATCATTTGACAAGGGATTAGAGTCCTTTACTATTTGATAACATTATGCTCTTAATTTATCCAAAAAAAATAAATATTGAAATTATACCAAAGCATGTATAATGTAATAAAAACTAAAAAAAAAAAAATCTTTTTTTGCGCCACATACAATTTTTGAGGAATGAAGGAAAGATACGACCTCTAATGAAGTTGCGCACAAAAGGAATATGTCAACGAATCATGTCAAAGAGAGGAGACTAGAGTTGAAGACGGAGGCGCAACAATCCCACTGCCAAGGAAATTATTACGCAAACCCGCTAAATTAGGCAAATGAAGGTTAAGCACTATAGGCCACGTTGTTTGGTTCATAAGCAATAGTTACACTATAAATACTATGTTTATATATTGTAATTGAGATATTCAATCAATCAAACAAGCTTATTTTTTCAATTTTTTTCTCTTTACCTTTCTTTTTTTATTTATATCTTTCTTAGTGTAACTTAAACCTAAAAATAATCGTACCTAACACTAAGTTGTGGTACCAATAGTTGAGAGACAAAGTTCATCATTTAGTGTTAATCGCTTGAAGCAAAGGAAAATGCAATTGAGGAAACTCAGTCTACCTCGATCAAGAATAAATTGATAAGTAAGCTCGTCTCCACAATGATTGAAATTAATTAAAGAACTAAGAAATTTTGTTTTACTCAAGTGATAGGTTAAAGAGTTTTTGCATAAGAGTTGGTTGCAATTGAAAATTAAACTTAAATAACATGAAGATAGATGATTATAATTGTCTGAATCTCCTTTTTTTCCACTATATCTATACTATATATAAAGAAAAGAGTTAATAGTGTTTTTCACCCCTGTAATATAGGCCATTTCCGGTTTTCGCCCCTATAAAATTTCCAGTTTGATTTGCATCCTTGTAAAACTTTTTTTTCTCGGAAAACACCCCTCCTCCAACTCATCAAATGTGCATATGTGGCGCTGACTTGGCTTTTTTTTAGTTTTTATTTATTTTTAATTGTCCACATCGTATTTTATTTTTTAAAATATTCGAAAAATAATTTTCAAAAAAAAAAAATCAGAAAAATATTCAGATTTTTTTCCAAAAAATTTAAAAATCGATAAAAAAATCAAATATCAAAAAACTAGAAAAAAATGATAAGATTTTTTTGAAATTCAAATTTTAAAAAAAATCAGAAAAAATACTCAGTTTTTTTTTAAAAATTAATTTTGTTTTAAGATTCTGGAGTTTAATTTTCAAAATAAAAAAAGTCAGATTTTTTTTTTAAAGTTTTTTCTACAAAAAAAATTCTGGAAAATATTTTATTTTTTAAAAATCTGGATACAAATTTTAGAAAAAATTCAGAATTTTTTTCGAAAATTTTATTCCAAATTTTTATAAAGAAAATTTTGAAATTAAAATTTTAGAAAGAAAAAATCATTTTTTTACGAAATTAAAAAGTTCATATTTTATTTTTCAAACAAAAAATATAAAATTTGGAAAATATTTTCGTAATAAAAAATAATTCCTGAATTTTTTTAAAAATTTCCATAAATAAAAAATTTCCTGAATATTTTATTTTCAAAAATTAATTTTCAAATTATTTAAATTATTATTATTTCTAAATTAATATAAATGAATTTATATTATAATTTTTTAAAAACAAATAGGCACAAATGCCACGTGTACCCTTAAAAAAATAAAAAATAAAATTAATTATACAGTCAGAATGCCACATAGTGTACCACGTCAGCAAATATGCACAGTCATATGGGGGAGTGGTGTTTTCCAAAAAAAAAAAGTTTACAAAGATGCAAATCAAACCGAAAATTTTATAAGGGCGAAAACCGGAAATGACTCATGTTACAGAGAGTGAAAAGAACTATTAACCCTAAAGAAAACTATCCTTTTAGCACTTTTGGGCTGAATTTTTCTTTCTTAAAATGCTCTTAATTTTCAATACAAATAACATATGTATCAAATAGATAAGAATATAATAGATCAAGATTTTTTTCTCAAAACCCTTATCTAACAAAGCACCCTAATATGTTAAGTGAAAATTAGTAGTGTCAAAAACTTGATTGAACGTTAAAAGTATTTGTCACAACTAATTAATTCAATGCATCTAAAGCAATTAACTAGTAAACAATAATTTTAGTTCAAGCAACCTTAAAAAAAATGTAGTTCTAGCGATAAAACATATTCCCTCCGATCACATTTATAAAAAAAAATAATTTTTTAGATTTATTGAATAAATAATGTATCTAGTCTATATATAAGTCAAATACATTAGTTATTCAATGAACCTAAAATGTTGGTTTTTGGTTATAAATGTGACTGGAGGGAATACTGATTAGTAGTGATTTATATAGGTTCAATTCAATGGTGGTCAAACAATGAAAATCATTAAACACAAAAACTATTGAATAAACATATGTCTCAAATTGGATTAACTAATACTCATAGATTACATAGTTTAAATGCGTGCAAAGAGGTTCTTCCACAATCCCAATCTAAAGTAACACAAACAAGAAATTAAAACCTTAAAGTATTGCTCATCGTTAGAGCTGTCAAAAATAGGTCGTACTGATGAAGCGGTCAATCATCTTACATGTTTTAACGGGCTAGGCTGTTGATCTTTGCGCCAACCCACTTCAACATTTTCATGGGATTTTGTTAACAAAATAATAACTAAAAACTTTAAAATTATCTTTTAATTTAAAAATATTTAAATATGTAAGCTTAATAAATGAGACAAATTTAGTTAAAACTTTTCAAATTTTAAAGTTTATAAATTATTAATTTGATTCTCTTAATGGAATAAAACTAAGATTAGCTAACATTTGTGTTAATGTAAAAAATATTTACACGTTTATTCAATCATATCTTAACAAATACTCCCTTCAGGATCTATTATAATAAAAAAAATTACTTTTTAAATTTATTGAATAACTGATGTAATTGGTCTATAACAATGACTAAATACATAAGTTATTCAATAAATATAAAAAGTGGATTTTTTTTCCTTCTTATAATAGAGAATGGAGGGAGTAGATAATTGTGAGAAATTAATGTATTAAAGTGACATAAAAAAGTAAATAACCCAAAAAATGAAATGGACCGACCCATTAGCCAACATGGATCAGGATGAGCTAATTAATGTGTAGCCGAATAATAAATGTGTCGAGTCGGTTTGGTTCATTTATGTAGACGAACCTCTTTGGTCAGAGCAAGTTAGGTTGGGTTGGACCACCTCATTTGACAAAAAGTTATACTCCTAGTCTCTTTTCCTTGTTCGTTTCTCCTTGCCTTTGGTTCACGGTAACTCCTCTTTTCTCGAATTTTGATTCTCTTCATTGAAAATTTTAAAAAAAAAAATTTCTCTATTTTCAATCGCCGCCACTAAAACACACCGATCACTTTTCTTGATATTTTAACTTTCATTTGCTCTTTCATCTTTGATGGTTGAAATTCCACTTGATAAAATTAAAAGAATTTCAATCGAGAGAATCCAAATCATCTTTACTTTTGTTTGTTATCATTTGCTTCCTCTAATTATGCGTCGTTCCATTTAATTTCCAATGCAATGTTTTCTTTTATCCTAAAACGATCTTTTTTTTAAGGTATGTTAACAAGTGTTCCAACGACCGTGATTAGGGAACCACATCTCTTTAACATACATTTGAGAATAGAAAAAAATGACAAATACACTTGGCATCACAAAATAGAAAATGCATAAAAAATGTACACATGTACAACCCACAATGTTTCACCAAGAAATTACAATTATAGAGAAGTCCATTATAATGACTATTTATGGACAATAAAAGAGAATAACATACCATAACCTCCATAATATAAAATTTCTATTATATTTAATTGACGTTTAAAAGGATGTTAATTTTATTTAAAAGAATTTTATCTACCTCAACATCCATAATATAAAAGCAGATCTAAACATCATGTCAATATCGAATGTGAAATTCATTATTTACAATAACAATAAAATAATTTTTTAACTCCTAAAAAAATACCAAATATAAATATAAATTATATAAACCTTAACAAAAATTGAACTTTACTTTTTTGTCAAAAAAAATACATAATTTTTTTAACACAGAATTGACATTAAAGCAGATGATGAGTTTGAATTAGAAATATTAAAGAAAGTGATAAGAAATAAGAGGATATTTTATCTATGAAAGAAAATTAATAATTTTTTATTATTAGCGAGAAAAGTAACATAACATTGATTGCATTTCATAATTTTAAATTAACAAATAAGTAAATACTGGATTATAAAGGTTTCATGTCGTCGTCATTGATTCACGTTACTTCCGCTTCCTTTAACAAAATAATTATAATGATTTAATTAAAAATAATAAGTAACACACTTTAATAATCAATTTCTTAAACCACTTATTTAAAATAAAAATAAGTTATGATATTTTGAATCCCCAAATAACTCTAATATGAGTTATTCCGTTTAATAATTGATTATAAACAATGAAATTCACTAATACATGAGAAAAATATTTTTTGCCGATAAATATGAAACAAATATTTGCAATTTATACATAAATAAAACACGCAACAAATATTTATTGATAAAGAGTATAAAAAAAACACAAGACATATATTAGTAAATGATATATAAAAGATACAAGACAAATATTTTTCGCCAATAAATATTTTAAAACACGGGATACATATTTATCATCGATGTGTAAAAAGACATGGGACAATTATTAGGTACTAATAAATATAAAAAAACACGGGACAAATGTGTCATTGATAAAAAAAAAAAATTTAAACAAGAGTAATTCAAGATGGATAACTCAAATTCATTAACAAAATAATTGAGAAATACAATGAAAGAAAAGAAGAATTAGGTCAACACCTTCTCAGAAAATATAAATCTAAAGTTAGGCAAACCTAACCGATTTCTTATGTATTCTATGTTAAAGCTATGAGGAAGGGAAGATAACCAAACAAAAGAAAAAAATGTTAAACCAATGTTAACTAACCAATATGAATAGAAGTTCCATTCTCTATTAATTAATTGATAAATATAAAGAAAACATTGGACAAATATTAAAAATACGGGACACATATTTGTAACTGATATATAAAAAAGAATGGGACAAACTTGACCAGAAAAGAGTACGATACAAGTATTTATCACAGTTCCTAATGAGGTTTTTTTTATTAATGATAAATATATAAAATATGGAACAAATATTTGTGAATAATAAACCCATAACATATATTTGTCATTATAATTATAAAAAAAACATAGGACAAATATATATCATTATTAAAAAAAAAAATGGGTCTAATATTTGTTGATGATAAAAATAAAAAGCCACTATTAATATCAGTCATTGATACATAAAAAAAATATGGGAGAAATATTTGTTTTTTTAAAAA
>Ga0315914_1011115_pt1 | contig 10928 bp, 3 predicted proteins | sample MpolenodulesMG_FD_203920 | JGI IMG/M metagenome (GOLD analysis project Ga0315914, IMG submission 203920) | Medicago polymorpha root nodule microbial communities from Los Angeles, California, United States - elongated nodules | ecosystem: Host-associated > Plants > Roots > Nodule | place: USA... | reverse complement strand
TTCATTATTTATTTTTTCTCAATTCTCAGCAACTAATGTTTTAAATAACTTCCAAAATCATACCTCACTATAACCATTTACCATTATAGATCTGCAATCTCTGAATCACCCTTAGTTTTATAACAATGAAAATAACCAGACTTCATTGAATAACAATCACATTCATTGCTTGAGTTATAATTCAATCTTCAAGCAAATTCATGCAATAAAACTTGTTTGGGTTTTCTTGTTTTGCCTCCTTTTAATAATTCCATTTTTTTGGACTTTGATAACCCTAATTTGTGATTTTCAAAAAGATGAAAATTATAGGAAGAATCGTCGTACAATAGAACTATAAGAAATATAATGGAGGATAAATGGTGAGAGAGAAGAACAAGTTGGACTTGAGGAGAAGACCATTGATACAAGAGAAAGGAAAGGTCGGTGATGGAACTGACAAAAGGGATAGGAGAAGAAATGAGATAAAATTGTGTGTGGAGAGATGTAGATGTTCTTAATTTTGTTTCTAATAAATATGATCCATTGATTAAATCCAACTGTAATTTCTTCGTGGTCCACCGGTGAGGGACTTAATTGATCCCTCACCCTAGAATCCACCTAAAAAATGACATTACAATTTTTTTTTAAATTTACTGAAACTTTTCAAAAGATTAAGGGATCATAAGTAAGTGTTTTTGATAAAGCTTGTATAATTTTTAAAACTAATCATAAACAAAAACTATATGAATTTTTTTAAAAAAAATACAAAAAAGAATCAAAGGTAACAATGTACATATTGTGAAAAATATGGACATCTTGAAGCTTTTTGTTTTAGAAAAAAAGAAAGAAAGACTCTTACAAAAATCAACCTATAAATCAAATTTTGCCAAATTTCACAAAGAATGATCATATCCCCTAAAAATAACACTAACCATCAAGGATCCAAAAAGATATGAGTACTCAAAACACTACTAACTTCTACAGCAGAAATGTCTTATGACAGTCGAGAGAATGGCTTGGTACTTGGACAGTAGATGCTCAAGATATACGACTGAAGATAAATAAAGATTTTTCTCTTTCATCGAAAAAGAAGGACGATTAGTAACTTTTGGTAATAATGAAAAAGCTCAAATTAAAGGTAAAGGCGTTATCGGTAAGATAAATTCTGCAAAAATTGAAATTTTCAATATGTAGAAGGTTTATAGCACAATCTTACATACTGATAGATCTCATGATGCAATCCACTCTCATGAAAGCATACATATTGATAGATCTCAGGGCACAATCAATTCTCAAACTTAACACACTTGGACACCATAGCAACTACAACATTGATATAAGAACAAAACCTATACAACTCCTCAAACTTAGCAGCATACTCCGAAACTGACATACTTCCTTGCTTAAGCTCCAAGAATTCCTCTTCCTTCTTGTTCCTCAGATCGGATGGAAAATACTTCTTCAAGAATTCATCCTTGAATCTCTCCCAAGATACCACTTCACCATCAACCTCTAGTCTCCTCTTAGCATTAGCCCACCAAAACTCGGCCTCCTCCGCTAGTATATGCATAGCCAACCTTATTTTCTGATTATCACTAGTAACAATGGCACGAAAAATCCGACCAACGCCCTGCAGCCAAGTCTGCACTCCCTCTGAATCATACTGACCCTTGAACGTCGGTGGATAGATTCGCATGAAATGATCCAGCCTTCGCTCCTCAGCCTCACCCTGATCATGTTGACCATGTGCCGCCTGCTCATTAGCCTGAGCCAACACTTGTGCCATCACAACTAAAGCCTCTGCGATTGCCGCATCATTCCTACCAGATCCACCAGCCATCTCACTTCCACACAAAACCAAAACCAACAGGTAAGAACAACAGAACAAGTATCGAAGGTAACTCAATACCATTCACATTCAACAGGAATAATCACCGAGTGCTGGTCCAGACTAGACCGACATGGCTCTGATACCACATTGTAACACCCTAAACCCTTAAAGCGATAAATCACACAAATAATACAATCATGCAAGGATTTAGATGATACTTCTTCAATAAGTCCAAAACATGCACAATTAATTTTTCAAAACATCGCAGCGGAATAATATCATAACATCTCATCAATAGATAATAAAATCTCCAACATAGTCATGTCACATGTATCATAATGCACACATTTGTCTCATACACTATGGGGATGGTGAGAAAAGATATATTTTACACCCCAGAGGGGCTATAATTGGAGATACCATTGTTTATGGTACAGAAGTTCCTATAAAAATGGGAAATGCCCTACCTTTGAGTGCGGTTTGAACTATTGATTTACGTAATTGGAAGTAACCAATTAGGTTTACGGCAAATAAAATTTGCAGTCTCAACATGATGAGTAACAAGTCTCGTAATAGTATGATAAATAAACGACAAAAGACTGACACTTAATCAAAGCCCTAAACTAAGACTCCAAAGACAAAGAGACGAGGTAGCTCCAAAGCTAGTTCTCAGGCATACTCACAAACAAAGCAAGGCAACTAATCCTTCAACCGTCTACCCACTCATACAAGTCTACCCATTCATACAAATAGGTTGTCGGTTAACCAAACAACCACTAAGGGTTAGATAACATTCCACAAATAAAATATAATCAATTGAAAGTAAAACGAAATATTTAATTTCAAATGATTAATAAAACTCCATATCATTATAAATCATCAAGTATAAAGGCATAATCAAATAATGCACACAATTCACCTTTTCAAGTATTCACAACATTCACCAAGTATCACCAATCCACATAAACACCAATCCACATATCCAAGTATTACATGACTCACCAATTATCAAGTGCATGCAATGTTCTAGACTCTTCTAGATGCATGTGGTACCAATAGGATTCCGGAGATAATTTTACCGTTATTGAATCCACTAACATAATAAACATCATCAATTATGTTCTGCAGAAGCTATGTAATAAACATCACCAATTACATTCTTCAAACACCTCAAATGACTATGAATGCATGAACTTTAAGTAAGGACTCGACAATGCATAACTCACCAATATATATATTAACATAATAATCATCAGCAATTATGTTTTTCACCAACATTTGCATTATCAAATACTTACATCCATACAATCAACAAGTCACAATTTTAACAAGTCATCATCAATTCATCAAGTTAAAATCACCAAACAAATCATCATCATCAACAATTAACACCTCAAGGAAACGATAAAGTTTCACAATCACATTTTTCATAAAAGACGGACAACTAACCACATTATGACATTCATCATATTAAACACTCAAGCATCATTGATTCGTTCTTATTCTATCCTATTATCATGAACACAAGCCATTTGCAAGTTATCTAGTCTTAAAATCTCTTTTTGACAAGGTTCGTCTATTTTCACAAAAACTAACATTATCCGAATAATTCACCGAAAGCAAAGCATCTATGTTCGAACACATCAATAAAGCATATACACATATTAGCATATACATATCCACCTCATAAGCCAATTCCGATTAATTTCAAAATTTACCTAAGTTCGTCTCATTTTATCATTTTCCAAAAGAAAACCATTTTTCAAAGCAATACCAAGTTATAGCTCATATATACCATTCAAAACCATTTTTAAATCATTGTCACAGAAAACAAACCTTAACTCTACCCTTTTCCCTTAAGAAAAATGAGTTTTGGAAAATTCCATGTTGATGAACATTTTCAAATAAATTTCAATTCAATTCACAAAATCAATCTTAATCAAATCCATTTGATGTTTGAATAGGTTTCGAAAGCATAACAACAGTTAAACACACTAAAAGAAGAATTTATGAAAGTCTGGATCGACCCCCAATAGCCGGGAACACCAACATCATGGTTGATGTTACTAAGCAACTCGCCACATCAAGCACTAGCTCGCTAGGCGAGCTGCACTAGTAAGGTATGCCCAGATTTTGGGTTTCACTCTCGGGAACCCATCCCATTTTCCCTCAAAACCCTGATTTTGATCTCCTTTGACCCAAATTTGTCCCCAAAACTTTATTATTAGTTAACATACATCAAAAGGCAATCAAAACACTTCCAAACATGGAATCATAACCTTATTTCATATCAAAATCATCATCAAAATCATTTTTCACCTAAAATCCATAATTTCTCATTTTCATTCAAACTTCACAAACAACAACAACAATTCAAACCCCAACAACATACAAACATATATAATCATCTATCAAGTGAATCTAAGCATGTTTGAACATTAATCACTCACAATTTCATGGGTTTCAATTAATTGAGCAAAAATCATAAAAACAACTTATCACAAACAACAACTATGAACTTGAACACATAAACACATCAATTCCATGAAATTAAACATACCTGTAATTACACATAAATTAAGAGCATGAAATTCAACATAAAAAAAATCACAAAACTCATAATTCACACAAAAGCACTTATGACCCAAAAGTAAAAAGATCAGATTATAGCTTATTTGATGAAAATGATCTATCCCCCTTACCTCAAAGCTCCACAATCACTAGCTATGGCTTCCCTCTCCTTGCTATCGCCCAATCTCTAGCTTCCCTCTTCTCCAAGTTCATCTCTTATACTATTATCTTTATTCTTCTAACCTTCTCTCTCTAGCCTCCCTTTGGTTATGAGATAAAAATGTTCTAACCCTAATTTCTCTTCATGAGTTAAGTATATATACTACTCTCTAATTGGGCTAGGTTTCTAATGTTCACAATTGGGCCTAAAAACTCTTACTAATTAATCTTCAAAAGTTACTACTCATTAAAAATAACTATTCTCACTAAAACACCAAAAATAACCTTCTTATTAAAATGACTAATTTACCCTTACTCGTCGAATGACCAAAATACCCCTTAGTCTAAAAATGACTAAAATACTCTTCTAGGTCAAAAATTTGCTAATCCCAAATTAAATACACACAAGCACATATAAATACATACAATAAATAATTAAAATAATTTTAATTAAAAACGGGTTGTTACACATTGATCTTGATTCTGAACCAAAACCTTGCATGCAGAAACAAATCTTTTTGCTTAAAAATAAATAAATAAATATTCGAACACCCCTACATCAACATCCTCTAAGCCACTCTGCTTATGCACCCTTTGACTAAATCTTGGCTAAAAAAGAATAGCTTATAGAAGACATTATCAAGCCTTGCTCACAACCAATCTTCAATGCAAATCCACCAATGTTTCAGACCTCTCAAAACACTGTTTATCGCAAAATGGTCCAGAAGACCATTAGCTGAAAGCAAAACTAATGAATATGAGGATCTACAAAGAAAAGAAATCAAACTAGCTGAAATAATTCAACCATTTGGATGGGACGAATTTGTCCAAATCGAGGAAATTGTCTATCCCAACGTAGTAAGAAGCTTCCATTTAAGGAATTTAGTTGCAGGAGAAGAATTTAGATTTTCTGTCATATACTCTTCATTTCATTCACCTCCACTCCCCTGCCAATTATTAAAACAATTATTATAACAAAATAGAAAAAAACCACACATGCACATAATTTATGATTAAAAAATAAAATAAAATCAAACCTTCATATAAGTCATTAGGGGCCCAATAATTCATTAGAAGTTGAGTTATTGCTAAATCTTCGCGATCAGACCTTATATTATTAAACTTTAGAGAGTTAGTTACAGTGATGATTATAAGCTACTGCTGATCTATGTTAACTATTGTGCAACTAATTCTCACCATAGTATTAATTTTAGAAATATGTAAAGAATAGATGTACCAATCCTTTTTGACGATATAGGAAATATTTATTATCCAAAAAGAAATGAAATAACTGATTTAGGAACTTTTGTAAATAAAATCAAGAATACTAGACTTAAATAAACCTCAAATACGAAAATCAATTAGATTCTATGAACCCGAAAAGATTGAAAGTGATATTGATAAATTATCAAATCAAGTAAAAGATCTTACTAACTAGTCACAATTAGTTATGCAATGTGTGTAAGACTGTTCATTAGATATTATATACTCTTAACAAGTACCAATCTGGATAAATTATCAAATCATGTAAAAGATCTTACTAACTAGTTACAGTTAGTTATACAATGCGTGTACGACTTTTTCTTAGATATTATATACTTTTAACAAGTATCAATCAACCTTTGAGATGTAGGAAACTTACATCTTCACCCGTGATTGCCTGCAGCATCTCTGGGCAATTTCCCGAAGCAGTTATGTTCCTAAAAATTTCCTCTGTTTTATCCCTCCACCCCAACATCAAAGGAAATTGACCTGGTTTAGCAAAATGATTATAATCGCAAAGGCATTGAAAACGCTCAAATGAAAAAAGGGAATAAGAATGAAAAGGGTTAAGCTTTTTCTCATCCTGGCGCCGAGCTATTTTCCCGCAGGACCCCCCCTACAGTATCGTCACCGCAGTAGAGTTTAACCACCAAGTTCGGGATGGATTGGTGTGGTTCCTCTACGCCTAGGACACCAGAATATCGAACCATGAACGAAGTAAAGACATGAGATAAAAGCATATTGATTAGTCAATATTAGGTCCTAATTCTTGACTGAAGAGGCCACCAAAGGCCTAATGCCCTTCCATCCCTAGCTATTCAAGGGATAGGGGATAGGTGCCTACAAAAACAAAAAAAAAAAAGATAATCTTTTTTTGTTGTATCCCTCCACCCCAACATCAACGAAAATATAAATAGTTTTGTATGCATATTGATAAATGTCTTACCCATAGAGCATATGAAAAATCCTTCAACGTTGCAGATTGACTAGATTTCAACTTCTTGCTTACTTCTCCCATTGAAACTAACCCAAGCGTAACTATATATACTATCTAATTCTATAAAAGATTGATAAAAAGACGGAATAGAACCAAAAGAATTAGAGGGAAAAAAAGGAGAGGTCATAGTAAATACAAGAGGTAGGCCTTCACATATACCACTAAATTCTCATAAGAAATATTTTCAGAGACATCCATGTTGACACGTGTACCCATTCATGATGAGAGCGTTAATAACATCAGGGAAACCAAAATTCTGAATTTTTCAAAAATATGTGTATCAGATTAACAATTTTCAATTAAAAGTTTAAATCTTCATGCAAAACACACAAAAAAATATTATATGAATTTTTTGAATTTTTTTTAACAAATCAAAATGGGATATATTAGATACCAATGGACTTCCTTCGCCACAAGGTGTGCCAAAGAGATGAGCTAATAATTACAACAAAGTATCAAAAAGAAGAAATAAATGAAGTAAATATTTTCACAAGAAAGGGGGGTTTGAATTGTGACCTGTTAAAATTTTCCCTGATAAAATGTTTCTCCAAATTATAATTCACGATTAGTTTGTTAGTAAAATTAATAACAATATTAATTGTGAGGTGTGTTATTTTGAACAAATAAAATATGGAGAAAGAGAAAGAGAAGAGACACGGAAAAATTACCGTGGTTCGCCAAAATCGGCTATTTCCACTCCCCACACAATTGTGAGATTATCCATTAGGTAGTTGTGTTCAATAAACGTTAATCACAACTCCTCTTTTGTCTTATTAATCTTGTTTCACAAATAAGTAACAATTGCCCTTTGATCGATCTTTCCTAATCTTTCCTGCTTTTACCTTCGCTTTTACACACTTGTTTTCCACGAGCCTTTTCAATAAAACAAACAAGTAACAATCACCCATATCTAGATCTTCTTGATCTTCCCTACACTCGAGTGATTTTACTTTTATTTTGTACACACTTGTTTTCTACAAGCTTTTACAACCCAATAAGTAATAAATTCTTACTTGGACCAAATTAAAAATAGTTGTGCTTTACTAAAAATAGCTCAAAACAAAAGAGAAATTTTTAGAACACTGGAACTCAACAATAAAAATGAGAGAGAGCTTTTGTGAACTTTTTCTTTTTGTATGCTTCTATCTTTCTCAAAAATTTGGTGTCTTTCCTTAGCTGAGAACTTAGTATTATAGGCACATAATTGCTCAAAAGAATTTTTTTGTACTTCCTTCCCACGTGAGGAGCGTATGTATATTGTGGGTGCATGTGAGAGGTAAATCACAACAGCTCATTGTATTTGTTTTCTCACGTGTAGGCATTTCTTTGTGGTCCCACATATATATACAAGAGTAGATATTATTTGCTTGTTGCCATTCTCATGTGTGTATGCCAAATTTCATATATCCATTCCTTTTGTTCTTCTCACGTGTGCCAAGTCCTAATTTATGACAGCCTTTTATACTTCATGAAATTTTCACGTGTAGCTATGTGTGTGGCACAAGAATAATCAAATTTTGCAAGCAAGCACATTTTTGCTCTTTGTTCCATTTACGGCTTAAAGCCTAAATTTGTTTGTACTAGCTATGTGTGGAGACACATAAAACCAAAACCACTTGTCTTGATGAATGATGTATGCCAACGTGTTCTTTCACTTAGGCATGTTTGTCCACTTTTATCAATTTCATTTACCCTTTATTTCTTGCTTTGTCCATGTATGAGAGACTCAGATATTTTTAGAGAACAAATAATTTCAATCCTTTGAGATAATGTTCCTGTAACTAAAAATACTCACACATAGATGATAAATACAATAATATCATAATCCATTTATAAAAACTCATTAGAGAAGGATTGTTTGGTTTTGACATTTGGTGTTAGTTTGAAAAACTCATCAAAGGTTTCAGCTTTTACAGGAGCTGAAGTTGTAATGCTCTTAGGAGGTGAGCAAGAATAAGGATCAATCTGTGAGTTTTGTTACTTTAGAACCTAACACACACTTAGCTTATTTAACTAAAAAAAGTCTAAGGTTCGCTATTTTTATCTTTGTAGGAACAAGGAAACATTTCAGTCTTGCAATAGAAATGTGGGTACAAAAAACTATCAAAAGGAAATATATATCATGATTAATGATTCACTGCATTATCCATACAGACTGACCATGCAACTTAATACTTTATAAGTTCAATCTTGAATTATTTTGAGGTTCGTATATGATACGGCAACTTATAATAATGTTATGTCATTTTTATTTATGATATATCTTACAATTCGTTATTCATAATAAGATTCGATTCACGATTTGGAAAATAAGTCTTCTGGTTCACACGATTTAAATACTGATTCGATTGAGTGCACTTATGATATTATGTCAAACAGGGAAACGGTAACACAATGTATAACAGATTGCAATTTTGATAAGCAACGTATCCTCCAACTTTTGTTCATATAAAATAAAAACATGCTCTCGAGTCTCATGATAAAATGTCATTGCAGCTCCCAAAACCAAACAGTTTGTTCTTTCATAAACAAACTAGAAGAAAAATCAGTGTTGTGAACCGTGGATCATGAAAAATAAAAACTTTGTTGAAATTCTGTGTTGCTACAATTGTAATTTGTGAGTGATTTCAAAAATAATGGAATCATTTTCGATTTATTGGAGGACCTGAGACGACAATGAAATAATAATAGCACAATGAAATCCGTGTAATTGTCGGCTGACCACCAAATCTTGTAGTAATACGAACAAGTCCGGTGAAGTACAACGTTTGGGTTGCTAGAATAATTTCCCAAACGTCGTTCTCCGGATCTTCAATGAATTCGATCTTGCGGTTCCCCAAATGAGTTAGGTCTTCCCTGGGCATCATCTGTAAAATCGTCCGAACATACACAAAGAACAACAAGATACAGAAAAACAAACAAAGAAGGGTCAATTACTTGTACACAAGTTTTCCACGTGATTTATTGCATAAGAAAAAGAAAATAATTCTAAGGAGTACAAAAGTATGTACTAGAATATGAATGATTTTTCTCAAACATATATATGTAGATATAACTTATATGAACTTACCCCAACCGTATATGTGCTTGTTGAAAATGAGTTATATGTAGATATGTACCAGAATATGAATGAATTTGCTAAATGATTTATATGATTGATTAATTGCTATAATAACATATACCTGTACGTAAATGAAAAAGAAACAGGCTTGTATATCCTTGTCTTTAATTTAAAAATTAACATGTAGAGAGTTAACTTTATTACTAAAATACTCACATATAATCAATGATCTGTTAATTTTTAGTTATGTGATTAACTCATGGTATGTTTTCTAAATTGAGTTAATGTAGATTTTGGTGTTCATCAAGAACGAAGCCTGCCATGTTTTCTAAATTGAGTTTTTTTGTTATTTCAATTGTTGACCGAGAAGCCTAAGTTTGAATTTTATGAACAAAGATTGTTTGTTAGTTTATGTTTAGTGTTCTAATATGCAGTAGATTTTGTTTTAAATGGACGCAAGCTTGTGTTGTGTGTGGTAGTTTTTTTTTTGGGCAAATAAATGGATTATATGAATGATAATATATATGTAGTACATTACCTTTCAATTCACTGAGACAAGGCTGATGAAAAGAATGATAGACGAGGTGGTTATACTATTAGTCGAATCTAGTAGACCTTGGAACTGCAGAACAATGTGGCAAACTTTGCCAAAAACATCAAATGACAAAGCCACAAAATCAAAAAAAATGAATTTACGAATTATTGTGGCGGATTTGACAACATCAAATGACAAAGGTTTCCAAATTAAGGGAAGCTATAATAATATTTAGGATCAAGTAAACGGCTTATATTAAAATATTTATTGTGGCTTATGTTAAAATATACACTCCCCTCCCCTCTTATTCAAAACATATTAGAAAACTTTTCACTCCCTTCCCCTAAGAGAAGTTTGAATTACATTCCCCTCCCCTCTTATGTTAAAATCTACATTTTACTCCCTCAATATTTTTTTTTTATTTCTAATAATTTAGCAAAAAAATTATAATTTAACACACTTCGGAAAAAATAGTATTGAGGGTCTATTTTAATATAATAAAAAATTGAATAGATATTTTTCGATTTTTTAT
>Ga0315914_1011110_pt1 | contig 10932 bp, 3 predicted proteins | sample MpolenodulesMG_FD_203920 | JGI IMG/M metagenome (GOLD analysis project Ga0315914, IMG submission 203920) | Medicago polymorpha root nodule microbial communities from Los Angeles, California, United States - elongated nodules | ecosystem: Host-associated > Plants > Roots > Nodule | place: USA... | reverse complement strand
TAATTTAAATAAATCTGAACCACCTATTTAATCTATTGGTGTTTTTCTCGTGGTTCACCGGTGAGGGACCTAATTGGACCCTCACCCTAGAATCCACCATGATATTAATATAAAAGTTTTCGATACTAGTTTAATGATTTTGTCTCTTGAATTTTATCATGGACATGATTTTTCACCAATTTTCAAGTTTTTATTTTATTTTGATGTTGTTTTGTTGTAACAAACATTAAAAATAACCATTCAACGAGTGAAGATTTTTGTTTTAACAATGAATGAAAACATTTATACAAAAATAATTTACAGAGATCGATAATGGTAGACATGGCAATATCACAAAGAATGCAACTTCATATTTGGAGAAGAAAGAGAAAGTAATTAATAACAAATCAAGAGTATCCGATATAATGTTAATCTCATTAACTTCTTAACGTGTTTTCTTTTCATTTATTATTGAAATAGTACGAGTCGTTAGATTAAATAATTATAATGGTTGAGATTTGGTGTAAGTCTTTGGTGTCAACGGATCATGCCTATATATATATATATATATATATATATGGGTATTGCTAGAAGCCACCCATGAAGGTGTCTTTTAGCAACTCACACCTCAAGGTGTGATTTTCACTTTTTAGTTATAACTTTGCTAAAAGACACCTTCATAAAAATTAGTTGGTGTCTTTTAGCAAATGCTTATAGAATAACTTGCTAAAAGACACCTTCATGGATGGCTTATAGCAATACCCTATATATATATATATAGACACACACATAAGATTTTGGATGTTTTCATCTTTTTATGTTACTTCAAGAATTTGTATGGATTATGTAAGAATCAGGAATTTTGTATGCTTTATGGTATGGTGAATTTGCATGGGATAAAGTAAGATGAACATGTTTGGATTATGGTATGGATTATGAAGTTTGAATGAAATATATTATGTATGAATGTTTAAAAGTTGAAGTTCGTAGGTAATTGAAAAAGTATTTTTCTTTGCAAAAAAAAAATAATAATAATTCAAAAGTACATGGGTACCCGCGAATATCCGTGAGTATCTAAATATTCGTGGATTACCCATATAGAGATACCTGCGTGGGTATGAGGACGGGCACGGGTACCATATTTATCTAATGGGGCAGGGACGGATATCATAATACTCGTACTCATGGATACCCATTGACATCCCTAGCATTTACCTTAGCCAATAAATATCAAAAAAGTCATATCATCAACAAAAATTAAAGAGAAAAGTACTCGGGGAATATCGGGTTCGATTCCCAGGAGGAACAACGCTTGGCCAGTGCGCTTGCCTCTACACACGAGGCAGATTAGTCGCTCAACATTAGTGGGTGGAAAACCGGTGCGAAAGAAAAAAAAATTAAAGAGAAAAAAGTTTAAATAATTTTTTCATAACCAATTCTTCAATGTTAATCTAACTTTTTTATTAGTGTTGTTCAACTCAATCTCCAAGCAACTAATTGAAGCAACCCGCTAAATTAAGCATCACAAATTGATGTTGAGAATCCAACTTTCACACATGGGAGGAAGATGGAACTATCACATGGGTTTCTTTGATCCCAATTAAGATTTGTATATTTGAGAAGTGACATTTCAAGAACACAAGATGTTAGGGGAAAAAGTCAAACACTCAATATTATACTCAAATGGGTAGTATTCAATTCTAACAAAATCGTTTAGTGTTTCCCAAAAATGGTTATGTGAACACAAAAATTCAAAAGATAACGCAAACATTGCTCTATAAATGGAAGCTGGTTCCGTTTCATAAAAGGGAACTCTGGCAACTGCTTTGAATTTATCTTCCCTTTCTGATGCATTTCACACTTCCCCTATTTTATTACTACTAGACACTAATACTATTTCCTAATGCAACTTGGCTTTTGTCAGGGAAAAAAATAAAAATGAGCTTAATGTCTTCTCAATAATATGATGGTTTTTTTTCTTCTTCCGTAAACCAAATATCTTCGCGCGCAACTGTAGATACTAATCTCTTGAGTTTTGTAGAACCTAAATGGGTTTTGCATACAATGGTTTTATTAGAATTTAAATTTAATGATAACATGATACACAATCACATAAATTTAACATGTCATTGTATAATCTTCAATGGAATTTTGATTTTTTTTAGGAATATATAAATGAACAAGATATATGTTGGATATTGAATTCTCTTCCTATATGAACAAAAGACCAAACATTTTGATCAATTATATGTCTCACTTATATAAATGGAGATGGGTCATAGTAGTGTTGTAAGAAAAAAATATTTTGAATGGGAGAACAGCCACTAAAGTGAGAAATCAACAAGAAAAGTCATTCATGTTTATTCACCAATCTATCAGAGTAAAATCATGATTGAAGATCCGTTCATCGTTGAATCGGGTTCAAATTTTGACAACAGATCAAGACACGTGGTTTTTTGTATCAAGGGTTGAATCATAAAAAAGAAGTCTAGAGTGAGAGATATTACACCTAAAAAGTTGCGAGAATTTGGGTATTGCATTTATGACATTTTGGGTGATGTGGAGCAACATGACATATGAAGAGATTCTATCTCATGAAGTAACCACTTTGATATAATCCTTATAATATAATTGATAGATATATTTGCATTAAGTTCGGCAATGAGGTAAAGGGGTTTTTAAGAATCCTAATCGCCGCCAATAACTTGAATAAACCCTCTCTTGCTATTTTTGCAATCAAACCAATTGTTTTGCGCAATCAAATCAAACTTGCAAAACTCCTCCAATTTACTGCTTTGATTAATAAGTCTAGCTAATTGCCTCTTCGAAGCGAAAATTCTCGTGGAGACAATAACTTACTACTTTATTAAATGGAATGATGTGGTGCACTTGTCAACTTTAATCATCACTTGTTCGTCTTTGTTCCGTTTTTATGCACCGAGAAACCTAGAAAATTTTCATTTCACACCCCAATGGCACACTTAGCTAGATTAATCTTTAATCATTAAACATAATTATTTTTAAGGTTTTCTATAGTGCTAGCAAATGACAATGGAAGTTTTTGTATTTTACCACGATATCATCAATGTACACCTCCATATAACGTCCATAGCTCCTTGATATGAGACTCCATCATTCTTGAGTTTGAACGACATAACAATCCATTCATATATTCCAAGTGCACCAAGACACCTAGTCGTCCGTCCGAATGAAACCTACCTTGAGAAGTCTCTTCACTTCAACTTTGATCGGAGGCATCACTAGAGGATCAAATCTTCTTGAAGGTTTTTTGTGCGCCCTATATTCTTCCTTGATTTGTAGCCTATGTTTAAATAATTCTCTAGCCAAATCGGGCATTTCATGGTAGTCTCACACAAAACAATTGTTGTTGCACTTGATCAACTCCATTAGTTTCCTTTATGTCTCATTCAACAATCCACTAACCTTAGTCATCCTAGGTTCTTCGAAGTCCCTAAATTGACCTATATAAAGGATTTTGAGCTTCAAATGTTTAAACCGTCTTAGAATTATTGTTCTTCTAATTCATCTTCACTTTCATATCCTGAAAACGTAGCATATTATATTATGGCTTCAACTTCCAATATTTCTAGCCTATTTGATAGGTTCCTAAATTTTGACGGTAGACTATATATTTGATAACCCATCAAAGGGATAGACTTACGAAAATAAGTTTGTTTGATTGATCGAGAATATTTAATAAAATGTACAAGTGCAACATTTATAGATAAAACTAGTCATATTGCCCAATATATTATGACTTACAAAATCCATCCTTGTTCAGCTATTTTCGGAAATAATCTGTGATTTCTTCCCGTAGCTGGGTTTTCCATTATGCAGTGTTTTCCATTTCTCACTACTAAAAAAACAAAAATTAGTGAGAGAAAACGTGAAATCACTCTCTAATTTCGTCACTAAATTTTGTGACCAAGGAATTTGTGAGGAATTTCATTTTTTCCGTCACTAATTTCCCTCGCTAATTTTGCTTTTTCTAGTAGTGTCTCTCATCCACACGTGCATCATACCCTTGAAGTGTGCCTCCGTGCAAATAGTCGCTTCGATCGGTGATGCTATAAATATAAAATGCGAGTATTAGAAAGAGAATATTTCTTCATGGCTGAGTGAAGTTTATCAAGTTCCACTCAATTTTGACTTATTCTAACACTTCAACGACGTGAACCTCCGTGGACTCAAAACTTCATGAACTTTTGTAGACTAAAAAAACACTTATCTATCTCGTGTTCAGGCGACTCTTAACTCAGTTGTTTATTGTCCTCATCTAACAACTAAGTTATTTTAAGGCATAAACATAAATAAATGAAGGAAGTACGTAAACCCCTGTTGTCCGTAGACATTTATTTTGTACGATAAAAAATGAAGTACTGATGAACAGTACGCCACAAAATATAAAGGATTTATTAGAGAATAATAATTGTTCATTTCCGTTATCATAAGTTGAATGTATATTGGCTGTATGAGGTGTCATGTGTCTGGTCCAAATCATAAGCTGGAAGGTGAAAGAATTTTCTTTTTTTGAGATGAAAGGTGAAATAATTTAATGATAGGTCTTTTGTGTAAAGTATATACATGTATATAATATGTATTTATTTATTTATTTATTTATTGGTAGTGAATATGTATTTATATTATTTGTAAAAAAAATGTATTTATATTTATTTATATATAAGTCAAATTGTCACGACAGATAGCACCACGTAATTTAATATAAGTCAAATTGTCACGACAGATAGCGCCGCGTAATTTAAAAGTGGAACAAGACAACTTGGCTTATTTTTTAAAATTAAAAGTTTTTAAAATTATTTTATTTTATGATGAATCCATAAGTGAAACCATTTAATGATTACATTTGAGAAGTTTTTTTCTTTGACGAAATAGAATTTGACATGTTAAATTTCCATAAACTTAACTTAATTAATAGAGATAATGGGTAATACATGCAAGGGTCAGAGTTCGAACATTAAACACTTCATTTATTCACCTTATAAATATGAATTTCTAACCATTTACTAGTACGTTTTACCAGCCTAACTCACTTGACTCTTTTTTTTTACAAGAAAAAGGACTATGCATTTATACCTTTGATGGAAATGCCTCCTATGTTTGTCTGAGGGGACCAAAGGTGATCAAATGTCACAAATAAATTAGGAGCTAATATTAGGGCCCCAAACGAGTGTGGTGGCTACAAGGGGTCCATATAAGTTTGCACTTAATTTCATGCACTATATGGTCATCGTTGAAGGCTGGGAAGTTGATTTAAGAACCTAACATTATTCATACACATTTTCTTAAAATATTCTTAAAAGTTTTCGCATCAAAAGCACTTTCGGAATAAGACGTATGAACGTGAAGTGTGATTTAAGTGGTCGGATAGCGATGACTTAACAACAAACACCCGATCAATTTTTTGTAAGGACTTGATAACATCTTATAATTTGGATAAAACTTAACTAAACACAAATAAAGAACAAAAGTTATATCTTTAACAATTCTTGACCCCCAAAAGATAGTGCACAATTCCTCAAACCCAAAGTTAATTTGTAACTCTTGAACCAACATTTTGTTTCTTATCTTTTTTTTTGTTTTGTTTTTGTTTCTTAATCCAACATTTCTTTTCTCTATGGACAGAATTGCCTCTAAAATTGCATCAAGTTTTAACTTGTTATGTCCCCGTCTAAAGTTCTTTGAGATTTAACTAAATTTACACTCCTAAGTCCCTTTGAGATTTAACTTATGTGTGATTGTTCATCTATAAAGATTCAAAACTTTACTATGCTTATCTTAACCAACAACAGAAGTATGAATCCTTGAATTCATTTGGCAAAGCACACAAGCAAGGTGTAAAACTTAGATTACGGTCAATTACTAGAGAATTTTAATACCGTATGTCTAATATGTATTGAACCCAAAACTGCGCAACTTTGCACATTGGCACGACCATATGCTTCCATCATTTACTCGAGCCTCAATATCGGTATTTAAAGATTGACACGTTTAGAGCAACAACTAGTAACAAAATATTAAAGAAACAAAAAAAAAACAATGAACAAGATCGATCTTTGTTGAGACAGTTTAGCCAATTGAACATAACCTCTGCAATTATAGAATAACTATAGTTCTATTTAATTTTGTGATGACTTAGGGTTTACAGTGTTACAACAGGGACAATCAACGCAAGGGTCTCTTATGTTATATATGAGTCATACTCAACAACACGTAGTGCTCAGAAATAAGGTTGTTTGTTCAAAGTCCTTGCGCGGCCGGGCTTGACATGGTTTGGTCGTTCCAACCTCTGTGGATCAACACAGGTCGTGTTGAATGAAGGATGGGTCGTTCTCCTTCAAATTTTTCATAAAATCCTTATCTTAGACAAGTAAGGCCCTACATAATGACGTGTAGGTCGTTGTAACTTCATATTAAGGTATTTCTGCATCCAACGCTCATGAAAATGCAATTCATAAAATTCTTAAGAGTTAATTTTGTAGATAAGATGAATAATGAGTGAGAAGTATAAATAAAAAATATATTGACGAGGATAATAAAGAAGACAAATGATTGTTGCACAATTGGTAACCATTAAAAGATCTTGACACCACATTTATACTTAAAATCTTTAGGGAAATGTTATCGAGTGCTCTCGGACACTCTTTAAGCACTATAAATGGTAAGTTTTATATGAAAAGTTATGTAATGAATACATTGAAAATTGTAATAGTTGACTTTTTAAAAGAATAATTTCCAAATTTGTGATGCTTAAAGAGTGCCCCGAGGGCAATCGTTAACAAGACCCAAATCTTAATTAAGATATTAAATGTATCAACTCTCTTATATTTCTAAGATTTTCTATGTTCATAATCAACGTGAGACTTAACCACTCATACTTAAATTTCAACAATCTCACCTTAAAGTTTGAGTCACCGACATCTTTTAGTTGAAATGAGACTAAACACTCACATTAAAAGTCAACAATTTCTCATTTAAGTGTGAGTCACCCACATCACTAACCTGATCCACACTAGGATTTCGCTCCCATCCCCAATCAAACCTAAACATCAACGACCATTAAGAGACTTTGACAACACATCTCAATCCAAAACTTTAAAATATTAACTATATGTTTCACCTCTCTTTTATATGCAAGATGTCCTAATTTCTAATCAATGTGAGACTTAACCACCATACTCCAATTCCAACAATTTCCATCACCTATTAACGTTTGTTACACAAAATAGGGACATGTAATCATATCCAAACATGAAAATCAACCCTCTTTTTAACCTCTCAAGATATCCAAACAATATAAATTGATGGAAGGTCACCAAGTTAGTTGATAGTTGTTAATTAATGATATATCATGGTTCAATGTATGTTTGAAAATTATCTTACCAAAGTTGAACTGATTTTCCATCTAATTGAATTTGATAATTTAAGGTTTTAATTTGGATCAAATTTATTTGAATTTTTATTGTCAAGGTATAGCCAAATTTAGTTTACAATTTTTCAAAATATATTCTACAAAATCAAATCAACTTTAAAATAGACATGAAAGACTAGTTTGAACTAAAACCAAATAAAATAAAATAAATTCTAAAAAAACATGTGTAATGTACTAAACATCGTGTATGACCACTTGAATCTTTAACCAAAAATAGAATAGGAAAATGAAAGACAAACATACTTTAAACCTTCTATTGGATCTCTCAAAACACACGTACGAATTTTATGATTTAAATGGTGTGATGAAAATGGAGGAGTATAGGAGGGCCCATTATAAGGGTACCTGTGGAACATACTCCCAATTTTGATCCTCATGTGAAACAACTTTAGTGGCGTCAAAATCCATTATCTAATCATTGCCTCCCCCACTAAGCCTCAAAGCTTAAATTGGATTAGTGAAAATTTGTAGTAATATATCTCTAAGTTTGACCAAATCTAGGTGCAAATCATCACTCGACAAAACCTGCTGTCCCTTTTACATGTGAAAAATGAATGAAAATCAATTACAACCACTGTTTTTATTTTATTCATCGTAGAAACTATGTCTATTTTTTATAGTAGTTTAGTTGCTAAATAAGTGAAATGTCTGAAGTTCGTACATCAGTCTTTACATATATTATACAACATCTTTACCTATTGAGTTGAGTTAACGGTGATAATTATCTCTATTTCTTTATATGTGTATTTTATGTTTTAGAATTTTTATAGATTATATGTTTTTTTTAAGTTTAAAGCGGTGATGGTAATGGTCTTGGTAACAAGTATGAACAATAAAAAATTCTAACATATAAAAGAAATAAAGATCGTTGTTTCCGTGAATTTAAGTCAATTGATAGGAATATTATAATATATATATATATAGTTCGATATTTGAATCATGAATACCTTACTTATTTATCTTAAATGAGTTCATGTTCGTTGTCAATCGTAATTGTTAGATGATTATAAATGTTTAACAATTATATCTACCTATTTCTATACCTTTATTTTTTATTTTTTTGGGTACAACTATACCTTTATTTATATCTACCTAAACAGTCATACAAACGGTGAATTATAATTTATCGACAGCGTAAAAATGTTTGGACGATAATGTACCAAAATTAGTCTAAAAAAGTAAGAGCATTAACTTCTGTCTCTTTCAAAGTAACATTTGTTTAAGAAAACACCATAAGTTGACTAATGCAATGGACATGGTAGCTTTACTAAAGTAACCCTAACTTTTTAACATAAACTAACCCTATTTTACTGCTACTGTTTCCTTCTTTTAATTAATTACCACAAAATTCTTGTTTTGAATGTCCAATAAAACCAAGTATGAATAATTTCAAAGTACTTGTTTAAATTAATTTTTAATAATTTCTTATGAAAATGAAAAGCAAAAGAAAGGAAGAATTTGAAGAGTTTCTGGATGGGGTGGGGAGCAAAGTGGGAAACCATCACCAAGCAGACAAATCCCCGTTAGAACGGAACAACAAAAGAGATAGTGTTCAAATTATGTGTAACACACTTTTCCATTTAACATGTATTTTCTTCATAACCCTAAAAAACCACAATGGCTTGTGGGGTGGATCCACCATAAGCACCACACCACTCACATGTCCTACCATACATGTTATCTTCTCAAATTGCAAATAGTGAGATTCCATAGATATATTCGATTTACTTTGTATAACTTATTTTATTTTATTTCTCTCCATTGGAGATTATTACATAGTTTTGTTTTTTTAAAGAGTCTAACGATAAAATTAACATACACAACAACGTGCTAAGAAATCGAGAATCGTGGGTTTAAGGTTGAGCTCCAGCATATCAAATGTCTCGCAATCATATATCATAAGAGTTATACTTACAGGATAACTCTTTTAAGAGTAATCTACATTTAAATGTTAAAAAGTTAGCATTTGAATTTTAGGCATTTTCTAATGTGCATAAATTTTTTGTCTTGCATTACGCACAAACTTGTTTTTTATCATTAGATCAATAACCTATCAAAAGAGAGAAATCATTAGGTTAATAAATCACATCATATCTCATTTAACTCAATAATAAATTTATTGATTCAATAATAAAAACAAACTTGCGCATAGGGTAATACTTATCTCATTACCATATATACACTTTGCCTGAATTTTACCTTTCATGGTTATTTTAATTATAAAACAAACCATGTTATAGAATTAATATATTTGAAAATGACTTACTCTAAAGTTAAAGGAATGTTTTGAAGGGCAAGTATTAATACCCTTTAGGCACTTGGTTAGAGTTTTGATCTCTAGACCACGTGTATAAATAAATACATATGGGGTCATCGAAGAGAAATAAATATATATAGAATAGAAGGCGTTGATCATTTAAATGAATTTCAATTACTTCGTGAGACATCTCTATAATCAAGTATACATGTTTCTTGATTTACAAAATAAAAATACTATTTGAAAGAAAAAAAAATTAAAGTTATAATAATTATTGAAAATTAATAATTAGTGTGATAGAATATACAGATTTTATTTTTTAAGGAAGGATATACAAATTATTAACTATTAATTTTTTTAAATATCAGCCAATAATTTATTATTCAGTTAATAATTATGATTTTACACTTGATCTCTATTATGATGATAACTTGAGACCTACATGAAAACCTTAAAATTATCAAGTTATAAGATAAGACTAACTAAAAAGTCCATGACGAACTCAATATACTCTCTTAAAAACGTGGTTGTTAATTTATACCCACCCAAAAAATGTTTAGTTGTTTTACAAAGTTACCCTTTATGTAAAATTAATTCAAAATAGTGGCCAATGGTGTTTTGGTAAAAACAAGTGGGTGTAACTTGCTAATTTATACCATAATATTTTTAGGTTAGTGTAAATTAGCAGTATTATTGGATGTAGCTTGTTAATTTACACTTGTATGTGTGTGTGTGTGTGTGTGTGTGTGTATATATATATATATATATATTAAATGGTTTTGTTAGAAGACACCTTTTATGAAGGTGTCTTTCAACAAGTTATTCTATGAACATTTGTCAAAAGACACCAACTAATTTTTATGAAGGTTTCTTTTAACAAAATTATAACTAAAAAGTGAAAATCACACCTTGAAGTTTGGGTTGCTAAAAGACACATTCATGTGTGGCTTCTAGCAAAACCCTATATTAAATTATCAGTAGTATTTATTATTATGACACTTGACCAATTGATGAAAATGATGTATAAGTTTATGTTATGAGTGGTCCTCGGTAGATTGGACTATTCCTTTGGTTTTTGGTACAACTTTTATTAGCGGTACAACTTTTGTTTTTTTTGGTAGAAAAACTAAAACAGCTTCAAAGGTTGTTTGATTTATTGCTACAACACATATACCTCTCTTAAACACCCCACCTTCAGTGTTCGGGAACTTAATTCAGTTGGTAA
>Ga0315914_1011107_pt1 | contig 10935 bp, 7 predicted proteins | sample MpolenodulesMG_FD_203920 | JGI IMG/M metagenome (GOLD analysis project Ga0315914, IMG submission 203920) | Medicago polymorpha root nodule microbial communities from Los Angeles, California, United States - elongated nodules | ecosystem: Host-associated > Plants > Roots > Nodule | place: USA... | reverse complement strand
GACAACATTTGATTGCGGCAACATTTGATTGTATTCTTCACAATAAATCCTTGCTTCGCACAAGTACTCAATAAAATATACTTAATATAAACTATGTAATATGTCAACTATATTTATTTATTGCATAACACATATAATTAATTCTTTTGCATTCAATCTATATGGCAGGGATCCATGATGACACCCCATGTAAATCCAAGGGCAACAGAGTATGGCATAGTGATAAGAGGTTCTGGTAGAATTCAAATAGTGTTTCCAAATGGAACAAATGCAATGGACACACATGTTAAACAAGGAGATGTTTTCTTTGTACCAAGATACTTTGCATTTTGCCAAATAGCATCAAGCAATGAACCACTTGATTTCTTTGGGTTCACAACTTCAGCTCAGAAGAACAAGCCACAGTTTTTGGTCGGTGCCACGTCACTTATGAAGAGCATGATGGGACCTGAACTTGCTGCTGCTTTTGGAGTGAGTGAGGATGCATTGCAAAACATCCTTAATGCACAACATGAGTCTGTTATAGTACCTACCCAATGGGTTACACCTGCATTACAAGCTGGACAATAAAATTCCTAACATATTTGTGAATCTTGGATATTCATATGCACAAGGATTGATTGGAGCATGATGTGAAAACTAATAATCTTTCATTTGTTAAAAATGGAAAGTGTTAGAAAATAAAGCAAAAGAGCAAGAGAATAGAGATAGAGAAGATGAGAGAGTATTTATATTATTCTTTTCTCATAACATTTCTATTATAATATGAGTCTTATTTATAGATGCTTCAACTTTAAGAGTTGTTGAATCTAGAGGATCACATTATGTGTTCATTTTGATTATGCAATGAATGAAATGAAACACGAGGCTCATTGTTTTCAGTTACAGTTAGGAAGAAGTCCATGTTGTTTATGATTCTCCGTCACAATAAAAATAATAACATTTTCATGTATTTGTGATAATTTTTTAACAATTCAAATAGAACGAAAAATACTTTATACTTTTTTTTGAGGAGGGAAATACTTATACTTAAAACTGATTATGCCATTTAAGAAAATATAATACTTATACTTAATACTATAGAAAATCATGATCATAATCATCTAATAATACTTACTTTGACGTTAATTCCTTTATAATATTCGGTCTACTTGACATTTGCCTCCAACATATACATATGATTCATACTTAGGTAGTATTTAGCCTGACTTAATTTTAACTTCTATTCTACTTCTAAGAAGAAGTAGTGCCAAACACAATTTTAATAAAGCTCTTAACTAAATAAGTAACTTTTTTATAAGAGAAATGCTAGCAACACACCTTCTAACACACACTTTTCAACACACTCTTTTTGATTGGTTAAAATTCACATGGGACCCACAAAAAGTATATAAGACCCACATGATTTGGTGGGACCCATGTGAATTTTAACCAACCAAAAGGAGTGTGTTGAAAAATATGTGTTAGAAGGTGTGCTAGGTGTGCTGCTATAGCATTCCTCTTTTTATAAAGAAGAAAAACCAATAAAAGTGACTTTAAAAATAAGATGTGAAAGTGAACTTTGAAACAACTTTTCGGCATTGATATCCCGATTCCCGCACATGCTTCTATGTTCCTATTTTTTATTATATTTTTGCAAAATCCCGCCAAACCTTTTTCAGGAAACCGCCAAAGAAGCATAAACCTAGTTATAAATATCCATTGCATTTCTGTGCTTTCTGCCACACCTATTGCCGCCGCCGCTGACCATTGTTCAGTTACCTCATTTTTATATTTTATTCTTTTGATTCTTACAATCTTGTTTATACCTCATTTTTATATCTTATTCTTTTGATTCTTACCAATCTTGTTTATTTTTTTGTCCTTTTGTTACTTTTTTTTTCTTATGCCTTTTATATGATACATGTATATAGAGTTTATACTTTGATTGCTTTGTCATGTCATGATCAAATTATATCATTTTGTTCTTTAGTGATAATCTTGTTAAAAGCCCATATATAATTTCAGTATGCGTTTTGTTTGTAACTGTCATTCAAAAATTTATTATATCATTTTGCTTATTATGCTTATTAGTATTAGCTTGCTCTTTGTTTATTATATCATTTGATTAGATATGATCATATGGATCTTTATCTCGCTGGATCCATTCAGTTTGCTTAACTATTCAATTTGTTCGATCTCCTTTTTCTTTCGTTTGGAATGATAGTCAGTGTGTTTACCTAATGAAAATATTAGAGCGTTTAATTATTTATAATTTTCAAAACACATTGCAGCTATGGCTACTGAAATCCTTCCATGTAAAACTGAAAATTTAGTAAAAGCAACATGGAAAATTTCATCGGATACCAAAATGTTACTTGACATTTGTACGAGTGAGATCCGTAAATGTGGAAAACCCGGTATTGCTTTTAAGAATAAGAAATGGGAAATACTTACACTTAATACTATAGAAAACCCGGTATTTCCCTCCTTCTACAATAATATGTATTCAATTCACATTATTTTGTAAATGACACAAAAATATAATAATCCAAGAATAATTCAGATTGAACACACAATTATTATCTTGTCAATTTTATGGATAATATTGAATATGAGACGTGTCAAATATTGATTCCTAGTATGCAATGCAGATGGAAACTGTGTATTTATGTGAATTTTTTGTCCAAACTTCAACATGGCTTCATTTCATTCGCACGGTAATGAAATGAAAACTTGAATAAACGTGGCGATGCTTCGACTCAGTTGATTTATATATCAGCTAAAATTTGCAATTATTTCTTACGGTGAAAATGCATCTTACCTCTGTAATTTCTAAGAAAACCATGTAAATTGTTTAGCATATATCATATGTGACAAGAAAAAATTATAAGAAAAACTATTATGAAAGATTATCCAAAAATGTCGTAAAAATTTATATGGTTGGGTAACAGGAGTACATATTTTCTTTTTGATAATCATAGTACTAACGTTTTTTTTATATTTGATTTTGCTTTATTCTAGGGCTAATTACATCTCTTTCTTAGTTAGTTTGATGAAGATAGCCATGTTTTCCCCTGGAAACTTGTGGTATTATCACTTTGTACATTCAATTGCTTTGGGACAAGTTTCATCTTCTTCTTTAGCCTAAAAAATGATGTCCGTTTCAAAAACGTTCAGACCAACAGCCGTAACTTCCGATTCCGGCAGCTATTTGCGGGTCTTAAATTTCTCTGTGACTATTGCTTATTTACAGCCTATTTTCTGTTTTGCGGTGTCGTCTTTGGCAACAAGACACTAGCAGCAGAACTAGCCTAATTTGCTTGTTGATGTAGGCTTTTTCTTTGTTAGAGCACTAGTGCATGCATTCTTGTAGGTTTTGTTCCAATTGTTCAATCTGACAGTTTTGTGTGAAATTGATCCCATTTGTTATAGCCCAAATTCATCTCATTATGCTTCTTAAAATTCAGAGAGAAAAAAAAGCGTTTTATTTGAAAAATATAATATTTTTCACAATTCGTTCATGTGTTTGATTATTCTCTTAGTTGATTGGATTGTTTAGTTATAGATAGTTTACTTGGAGAAAGTCGTCTATATTAGGACTAGGGTTGTGATTCATCTCTTGCATATGTGAGTTGATTGGATTTTTTTTTTTTAAGATGATTGATTTTGTCATCGTGAAAGTGTTAATGGCGTAACACGTTGTTGTCCGTTTGTCTTTATTAGAAGAAAAAAAACCAAAAAAGAAAAGAAAAGATGATAGTAGGTTTGTAGGTGGAACTGAGTCTCGCGTGACCGGTCTTGGTCTGTTTTGACAATCCTAAATTTATTGGAGAGGTCATGTGGAAAAGAATGTGTATCTTTTCTTCAAGGTTAGTTCATACTTTCTAACTTTTCATTCCCTAAATCATGAAAATTGTTGTTCACATATCAAAGAAATCTAAAACATATCAGGAAACGACTTAAATGTCTTTCGACAGTTAACTGTTGTCGAAAAGGAAATCCTCGACAATTAACTGTCGCCGGATTGTAATTCCTCGGCAGTTAGCTGTTGATGCGCCCATTAGTTCTTATAATTAACATAACTTCACATATTATTAACAAAAACGATAATGCATGAAACAAAAATGATCAAATATGTGATTAAAGTGAAAAAACTAAAAATAAAAAAAATAGATTTGGCACTTAATTTATGGCTATTTTGTTTTAGTTTGTTAAGAGGAGTAATGATGTTGGAGAAGATTATCATAACATTGTATGTTCGAACACCTTCTCCAACATCACCACACATCTTATAAACTAATTACGCCTCTAAATTCAAAACCAAAAAATAATCAAGACGTTTTTTGGGTTGGTGGTTTTTTGTTTAGTTTTTAAGAGGAGTGGTGATGAAAGGGAAGGTGTTCAAACCATTGTTCGAACACCTTCGCTCCCATCACCACGCATCTTATAAATTGTAGACGTGTTAGTGTAGATTTTGGTAACAATGAAAACAAACACATCTATATATAAAACTTTATGTAGGATATGGACCACATAAAGTGCAGTTTGAACCCCATCCACACAAAATATCCTGCATCGGAACCTAATTTCCAATGGCTTCCCATTTTCCTTGGCAGTTAGTTGCCGCCGGTTCCAATTTCCTCAGAAGTTAACTGTCGATGCGCCCCTGAAGCTCTGCATTGACAGAAGCTGCTGATACACAATCTGTTATGTGTTTAACACATTGTTTTGTGTTTTTAACACATTGTTTCAATACCAAATCACAAAATTAACCAACATTAATAAATTCTCAAGATTGATACGCCAAATAAACCAACGTCATTTAAATTCAAAATACAATAATATGTCATCAAAATATCAAGAAACTAAAAATGTCATGAAAATAACATCAGTCCTAAACATTAACCCCTGTTGTTGCTCCTGCTCCTAATGCTGCCTCCTCGACCTCCTACGCCTCCTGGTCAATACGGGTGCCATCGTATCCCTAACATCACGCAATGCCTGGTACAACTGTTCATTTCTCATCCCCTCCGGACCCAAGTAATCATCAGCCTGGCAAACAACGCCATTAATCATATCAAAGGTATCAAGCGAGCCTCTCAGTTGGTGCTGCTGCTAGTGGTGTGCAACGATCTGTTCCTCATTTGCTGGCCTCAGAGGAGATCCCGGAATAGGTGGCAAAATCTTTGTGTGAGACACCCGTCCATCCGTATATCAACTTGATGTGTTTGTTACTTTTATCACCAAACAACATACATCCAAGATGAAACTCCTCACACAAGCATCCCCACGCCTCACCCTCTCCTCTAAGTCTTTCATCGTCCGTGCATTTGCCAATCTGGTAGCAACATTGAGGCGGTCCTCATAAATCTCATTCAACGCCTTATAACTAATGTAAGCACCATATTCATCCTTGCAATTTGACACAACAACATTCTGTGAAACACTTAAGTATCTCACCATCATCTCCACTCCAGTAACCTGAAACACCTTCTTTGGGTGGTTCAGCATCCGCTCTTCAATGAGAATATGTAGCACATCATCTAAAGTAATGCTCATCTTCCCTATAGGCAAGTGAAAATTGCTGGTCTCGATATGCCACCTCTCGCCCATAGCCGTAAGCAAAGCATGATTTATAGTAGGGTACCCTTGATACAACAAATCATTCAGACCGCCTGCCCTTGATATTTTTATGAAGTGGGAACAACAATTTTCCTAAATCATTGGAGAGGGCTTAGTAAATTTAACTTTGGGCCATGGCTCAATATTTTTCTGCCTGAAAAATATTCAACAGTGTAGTCAACCCAATCCGTCATTGATATTGACAACACTGACGAATTAAAAAACAATGCTACAGATTATACGGTAGCAGTATATGTCATTCTTAAGAGGAAGATTCAACAGTGTAGTCAGCCCAATTCGCCATTGATATTGACAACACTGACGAAGCTACTCAAGGATGAAAAAAATCAAATTGTATAGAGTCATATTTTTGTCTTTGCTGCATTGCTATAACGGTCCAAGGCATTGAGTAAGGCATACATACCACTGAGCAGGAAAAGAGCTGCTAAAAATAGTCCCACATCAAGCAAAAGGTGTAGTATGATATAGTTTATAAAGGTCAAAGTATCTAAGATAATTTGATCTTTGTGGTGACCTAAGGTAAACATATTTCCTATTAACTCAAGTTGCATAAAACTTTTAATTGTTTAGCTAGTTTTTTGCTGTTTAAATTTGTATCTTTTATTAATTATTTTAGCTAATTTTTATGTTGTTTAAATTTGTCTTTTATTTTCCACAGATTTTTATGGCAACATTACTTTCTTAATTTAATATTATTATATTTGTAATCATATAGAAATATTCTTTAACATAATTTTTTATTATTTTTTACAAAAACAAAATGATATTTAAGGTACTGTCGCTTAGACCAATTCTACATGAATTCGTTGACTTTTTTTATATTGGATTTGTTAGCTTTGGCTGATAGTAGAGTCGGGTTTAAACTCGGCTTAGCTGAACCTAGGCCAACGCTAAATCAGTGTTAGCGTCCGTTTTAGCCATGTTGGAATGGGTTTTCGGTCGACTCTAAACGCAGTTTTCTTGTAGTGTTATCAAGTAGATATGAACACTAAGTTAGCTGCAGTGTACTACAACATGGGAAAACCCATCTATTTAGGGTCTGCATTGATTGTTGAATGTTGTCCAAGACGGGAGGAATTTGCAGACTTGTTTACTAAAACCGTCAAGATAGACCAAATTCTAACGCCAAGTATGTTTAAAACACAGCCAAAAAGGAAATTGAGTGAGTATAAAATTCATGCAATGGTACATTAAAAAGAATATAGAAAAGGGGTTTGAACTTTTGTTGGTAAAAAGTTGGGTTCCCCATTTCATAAACTTTCGGTTCAGTGGGGAGAGGTGAATGAATTAGGCAGGCAATAGATACGCTGCATATAGATATTTACATGCTTTGTCCAATCGCTTCTCTTGCTGATTGCTACATATCTTACTACATTGCAGCGTTCACAAATTCATTACCATCTCCTGATAGTAACAGCTTGGTGTGGGGACGAAATGGCTGATGTGTGCTTAAACTTCACTTCTAACTTCCAATTTTGAGTATTGCTCTTTAAGCTTCTAGAAATTTCTCTCACACACTCGAAATTACCTTCAACATCCGAAATTAAATAGAGAAACAAATTCTACTGGAAGACTAGGAGGTAGTAACATTAAGTTTTTTACGTGAGAAAGTGAACGTCTTAGAAAAGATACTAAAGAAAGTCCCACATCGATAAACAATTTCTGTTTCTGCTTGTTCAATTGATCTAGAAAAAGTGAATAACTCCTACTGAAGAATCCAACTTTGGCAAATAGTGTTACATGTCTACTAGAACCATTTTTAATTGACTCGCCATTTAGCGGGGTTGTAAAGGCATTCATCGATTTCTCTGTCGGTGTCCCTATACTTATATTCCTTCTACGTGCATAATAGCAATAAAATTGGCACCTGAAGTTTCATAAAATAAGAATAGAAAAAAGCCTTAACCATGATCTTGCAAGTTGTTTAAACTTAAGACTTAATGTTAAACCAACTAAAAACCATGTTAATCCCTGAAAGAATTCTAGAAACCACAATTCACCATTGACATTGACAACCCTACGTAGCTATATAGAGCAAAGATCACTTAAACTATATACACAAGGATGCAAAAACAGAATGTATTAAGTCATGCGTTACTTTTGAGACAAGAGTGTGAATCTCTGGAAAGTTTGGAACAGAAAAGATCATTTGGGAGATTCATTTTTAGATAATTATTATTCTTGTAAAACTTTTAAGAGCAAGGCAAACTAAACTTAATTCCACATCGAACAGAAGGTGTACTACGATATTATTTATAAACTTTGGTGAAATACTAACCATTAGATTAGACTACCTCACAAAAACATTAATTTTTTTAAACAATAAAAGGTCCAGATATAAATAACAATTTTTTTTTTTGTATTCTTGTTGGGAAAAAAACAATTTTTGTATAAAAAATGAACAAAAAATTATACCTAGGAAACTAATTTTAATTCATTTTTGGCTTCTAAATTAATTGAAGTACATAATTAAAAACTAATTAAGTTAAAATAAAATAATTAAAAGATTGGTGGCTTCTAAATTTTAGATTGAGAATACAAACCCTAAATTTCGATTTACCCCAAATCAGATTTAGAAACCCACCATTTTCCAGAATTTGTACTAGATTTTCTGCTTCATCCTCTCTCGTTCTTAAACCCAGTCCTCACCCTCGTTCGTAAACGTGTTTTTGTTCATCATCTTGTTTGTAAACGAACAATATCTTAAAAACAAATTGTGAAATCAGAATAAAATCGCAACCCAGAAATCGAAATTTGAGTGTTATAAAAACCCAATTCTCTTGAAACCCACTAACGCGGTTTGAAACAACAGTATCCACTGCCGCGAAAATCTAAGAAACATATGTTAACGGAGATAAAGTTCCACCGTGGAAAGGTGGAAAGTCTTTAGTTCCTATGTAAGTTTCTACAAACTCTCTCTCATATATATATATATATATATATATGAATTGTATTTAATATTTATTAAAATTTAATTCCTAGGGCTTTGACATTCTGGTTGTTGTTCTTCCATTCCGATTACTTTTAACTAATTAATTATATATGCAGGTATGTTTCTCATTTTTTGGTCTAAGTGATCGTTTGAAGCTCTCTTTGGCATTGTATAATTTCTAAGAACCCATTTTTCAGTTGAGTCGGTTTAAAAAGTGACCGGCGAGAGTTAATTGTCGTTGGAACAACCAATTGAATAAAAAAGAGAAATTTTAAAAGTGAAATTAGCAATTGTCATTTATTCAAGTCCAACTTTGTTTGGACATTTCAATGTAATTTCAAATTATCGAAAAATTTAATAATTACGAAAGTAGTTATGCAACTCAAATTATCAGTAACATATATTTCCAAAAGAGCGGTACTATTTAGTGGGAAAGAAATCATCAAGAAATTATCAAGAATGGTTTGGAACCGTCAGATCCCATCAGATCTAGTCCTTTAATACAATGCATGGCTAGCTGGCAAAAAGTAAGGTGAAGAAATGCATTGTCGTGATGTTCTCGGGAAATTATTTCTCGGGACAAGTAGTATTTCCCTTTCCAAAATGAATATTAAATGTAAGATCAAAATTAAATAAATGATTTTCATAAGAAAACATTAATTCATGTCTCACATGTAAGATTTATTTTTGCAGTCTTGGCATTTGATTTATTGTCAAACTTTTGTTAATGAAATTATCTTTAACGTAAAAAAAAAGCTAAAATATGTTATTCGTCCCTGCAAATATGACTCGTTTGGGTTTTGGTGCTTGTAAAAAAAAATCACTTTTTCGTCCTCGCAATTTTTTTTAAAAAAGTTCATGGCCCCATTAAATCTGACATGTGGTACTCTAATGCCTACGTCGCGCAAACTGAATGTGCATAAGTGGCCACGTGGCATCTGGAAATTAATTTTTTAATTAAAAAAATAGAAAAAAAAAATTATTAAAAAATCAGTTTTTTTTAAATAAAAAAATATGGAACTTAATTTTCCAAATTAAAAAGGAAAAAATTAAAAATTATTTATTTATTTTCAAAAATAAAATAAAAATACATTTTCAAAAATCTGGAAATAAATTTTCAGAATTAAAAAATTCAAAAAATAAAACATGTTTTCCGAAAATTAGAAAAAAAATCAATTTTCTTTTAATCGAAATTAAAAATATTTTTTCTAAAAAAAATGGAAATTAATTTTCAAAAATTAAAATTAAAATTTTGGAAAATCAATTTCCTTATTTTTTTAATTTCATTTTTTATTTTTTAATAATATAAATGCCACATTAGATGTCAAGTGGCCACTTATGCACAATCAGCATCTGATTGCCACCTTGCATCTTCAATGGGCCCAGAGATTTTTTAAAAAAACAAAAAAAATTGCGAGGACGAAAAACTGATTTTTTTTTTTTTTAATAGCATATTATAAGGGACGAATATCATATTTTAGCCAAAAAAAGTCTCACATGCAAGATTTATGAGATAAATATGTTTATTTTTGTTGTTTGTAACAGACAAAAACACCCTGCATGTTTTAGATATATTTTGACAAAAAATTAACAAGTATGGCTAATGTTATTTTGTACTTGCTACAAAATTAACACAATAAGAAAACAATTAAGAACATGGTCTAATTCTTTTTATCATTTCTTCTTACAAAATGATATTTTATATGGTTACCTCACTTTTCAAATAGTTTTTCTAGACTCAAAACATCCAATACTAATTATAATTATAATTAATAAGAAGGAAAATATTGCAATGGAGTAAAAGTCATTAAAAAAAAATAAAGCCATGAATGTTATAATAGTAGAAGTTTTCAATCATAAGACTTTGTTTGTCCTTGATAGAATGTTTGTCTCCAAAATAGCACAATACATGGTCAACAAGATCCCTAAATTTCTACATGTATGACATGTATCTCCTCCAAAAAGAATTATCTCCCACTATCTTTTTATTATAAATAGACTCTCTTTGTTCTTCCTTATCACTCAAGCTAGCTTCAAATTGTAAGCAATACAAAAATAGTCAAAAATCATGGGAAACAAAGCGCCTCTTTTGATCATGCTTCTTATTCTTTGTCATGGTGTGTCCATGACAATTGGAATGTCGGAGGCAGAAGATAGAGAAAATGGACCTTCAACGCCAGACAAAAAATTGTTCTTGTTGCAAAACTCCAAGCGTGTGGTGAAGACTGGTGCAGGAGAGATGAGAGTGTTAGAGAGTCATGGTGGTAGAATATCTGAAAGACGCTTGCACGTTGGTTTTATCACTATGGAACCAAGCTCACTTTTTGTTCCTCAATATCTTGATTCCACTCTCATCATATTTGTCCTTACAGGTATCA
>Ga0315914_1011101_pt1 | contig 10938 bp, 6 predicted proteins | sample MpolenodulesMG_FD_203920 | JGI IMG/M metagenome (GOLD analysis project Ga0315914, IMG submission 203920) | Medicago polymorpha root nodule microbial communities from Los Angeles, California, United States - elongated nodules | ecosystem: Host-associated > Plants > Roots > Nodule | place: USA... | reverse complement strand
CATGCAAATAGATTTGATGATATTATGTGATAGTCTTAAGTGTTATACTTTGTGGGGTGTTACACTTAAAACAAGGTAGGATAAAATTAGATTAAGTGTAATCTTGTTAATCTGATGAATTGATGATACTATGAGACTGAACTTTTGATGTTACAAACAGTGGGGTGTTATTCACTACACTTTTGATATTATAGTGTTAACTTCATCAGAAAAATCATTTTCACGACTTCACCATAGAATTTCCCTAAAAAAATATCCGATATCTTTTTACTCAAAATATACTTATTTGAAAACTTCCAAAAATTAAAAAAATATACTATAAATAATTATGTCTATAATATGACAAACAAATTTAATGCATTGTAAAATGAAAAATAAAATAAAGTGTGGCAATATTTTTTTTACTAAAATGACTTTTACTATATCGTGGGACGGAATAGAAACATGGATAGATTCAACTACTCACTAGTTATCTCCTAATCTTATAGAGGAAGAGAGGCACCAAGCGAGTTAAGACTCATTGGTATTACAATATTTCTTTGTATTTACAAAGCTACTCTCTGCACCCCTAAAAAAAAGAAGCTACTGTCTGCAGCAAAATATAAACAAAATGATAAAAAAAAAGTTGATGTATTTGATCGATCAAATACATTAATATTTTTTTAATCCATTGTTGCTTATATTTTGTTGGAAGTATTTATAGTATCCTTACTTAGAAAGGGAAAAAAATCTACTAGTATTATGTACATAGGACTATGGACAACATCATGCTTCTTTTGTGCATTCCAAAGTACAAAATTTTGTGTTTGATGAGACAATTTCTAGCTGTAGAAACACATTCATTAATCACAAACTCCTTTGAGCAGATGCTTATAATCATGTGATTTCTATTCCATTTACTAATCAGAATCAAGGAGCTCTTCCTGAAATACTTTTCGGAAGAATGGCAATCGAGATTTCTTCATGGCCTTGAAGCAACTAAGGTTTCCGTTCAGAAGCTGCACAACCTACACCAAAACGGTGAATCTTGTGTAAAAATATACACAGATGAATGTGCATTGAGCCATTCTTATGTCGATAGATAGATAAATAGATAGATAGACAACGTACCTGTCTCATAGAGGGACGGCGAATGGAGGACTGTTGTATGCATAAAGAAGCTGTCAAGAGCATAAGATTCATCTGCCTAAAGTCAAATTCACCTGCTAGTGAAGGATCTACTAGCTGCATTATATCATTCTTTTTCAACAAAGGTTTTGCCTGAAAATATCATTTAAGAGGAAACAAAATTAATGCCTAGAGTCCTAATCTTACAACAATCTCTCAAGGTTATTTAAGGCTAGCTAGGTTGCACATGAACATAACATTTGTGTGTAAATAATTAAGAAACTATACCCACAAAACAAGGCTTTGTTGTGAATAATCAAGTGCTCTTCTCCCACTGATTAATTCTAATAGCAATACACCAAATGCAAATACATCTGTTTTCTCATCTACTATGCCATGAAGCAAGTACTCAGGAGCAAGGTAGCTGTGGAAAGTCATCATAAATTAAACTTGATGAGTTAATTAATATTTAATACTAATGGGAAGCCACAAAATTTTACTATTTCAGACAGTACAGTAATAATTAATTTGAAGGTTACAAACCCAAAAGTTCCTTCAAATTTTGAAACGTTATGGTGAGTCCAATTCTCTGGCAGCCATTTTGCTAGCCCAAAATCACAAATCTGCAACAAAAAAAAAAATTAAAAGAAAATATTAAACGTGGCACTAAAAGTTTTGTAAACATGTTGAAATGGAACAGTACATAACATGTAACAAAACAAAAAAGGATCACGAGACAAGAAAGGTGATGTAGAAAGAGAGATTTGGTCCATCACATATAATGCAGAATCTTCCAAAAAATTGTATTTTGTCTATAAGGTAAACACAAAAATGCTATAAAAGAATCCAAAGCATATATACCTGAGGCTCAAAGTCCTCTGTGAGCAAGATATTTGCAGCTTTTATATCTCTGTGGATAAATCTTTTTTGACAACCCTCATGAAGATATAATATACCCTTTGCTGTTCCTAATGCAATTTTTTGCCTAATACACCATGGTACTTTCTCCTTGGAACCTAATGTTAGAAGAAAAAGATAAAACTTTGATTAAAAAAGAGTACACAGTCACGCACTCTCGTGAATCTTAATCGTTGAATGAAGACCAGACAGCTCGTATTGTGACTCCACTAAGCCAACTTCATAAATATAGCTCAAAACAAGAGTCATCTGATCTTCATCTAACACAGAGATCGACAATTATCTGTCGTGTCAATGTAGATAATCTGATTTCAGCTCAACAAAATTATCTAAGTTATTAATCAATAGATTCAATACCATATAGCACTGAAGCTAGACTCCCTTTTTCGGACAACTCAAGAACTAGATACATTCCTCCATCCACTCCATAGCCTACAAGCTTAGCAGTATTCGGATGGTTTACATGCGCCATTACACCAAGTTCGGATAAAAAGTCTCCTATAATTTCATCAGGAGTTCCTCTAGTTAACCGTTTGATTGCTACTAATCGATGATTAGGCAAACAACCTTTGTAAACTTCAGCATAACCACCTTTTCCAATCAAATTTTCTGCACCAAACTTATTGTAGTAAATTTCAAAACAAGCAACACTCAATGTTACCTTAATAACAAATCTAACAAACTCTAAATCATGTGTCCGACACATATACCTCGGTTGGAAAATTAATCCTGGTTTCAAAACCTGAAACCTAACGTAACTAGTAATTTACTAACATTTACGATTTCACGTAGCATAGTGCATACCTTGGCTAAAATTATTGGTTGCAACTTGTATATCATGATGAGAAAAGATTTTCCATGGTGATCTACAAGGTGTTGAAGTTGCATTTGCAAGAGTGAGACAACTTGGAAGAATGGTTTCCCTCATGCTTCTGCTCATTCTTCTTGAGAATTGTCCATTAAGAGGATGATTCAATGCAGCAGGTAACTGTTTCTTTGATCTGGTTTTCAACAATTGAAGAAATGAATGCCACCTTGAAACAGGTTTTGAAATGTCATCATGATGAGACTCAGAATCCAAAGTAGGTTCTTTGGAAGAACTTGATTCTGAATCTGAACTTCTGAAATAGTCTTCAAGAACTGTAATAGGTGAATCCACTTTTTCCTTCATGGTGAAAGATAAGTTATGTATAAAGCTTAATGGATTTTTCTTTCTTTGTATATAAATTATATGCTACAAAAAGTAACCAAGATGATAAATTAAGAGTGGTCCATCAAATGAAAAATTAGACAGAATAGGAATTGAATCCAAGATTGGAAAATGAAATAGGAAAAGAGAAAAAGGAAATATTTAGGAAGTGTAAGAATCAAAGAATCCCAAGGGATAGGATAAACCAAAGGAAAAGAGAAAAACCATTATTTGAAGAGACCTAAAACAGAAAGATTGCTATGCAAAGAAACTTGTGAAGATGATAAAAGATTGAATGAAAAAGGTGGAGTGAAAGAGAAGTATTAGGAAAATCTTTGATATTGGTTTTTTCAGTTTAAAAATGGAACAGAGGAAAACAGAGCAATAAGAAAAGGTAGAGAGAAGAGAGAGAGAGAGAGAGGAAGATGAGAAGCTGCTATTTTACAGTTACTTGACCTCTCCGCTTCAACAAACAACTACTATCATTACCCTTTTCAATGTTTCCCTAGTGCTACTAGTCACAATGTTTCTTGCATTTTTTTAAAGAAAATATTTCATGAATACACCTAAATAACACTTCTTGGGAGAAAGAAATATCGAAGATAAAGTAATGAGATAGATGTGATATGTTGGATGATATATCGAAAATAATGATACAAAATGAAGTGTTGTATGAGTTTTGAAAAATTTGAGATGTTTAAATACTATTACATTTTTTTATCAATTATGTTTTATAGTTTATTTTATTTTTTTAGAAAAATCAATAAGCTTATATATTGTTCTAACACATTAAATGTTATAAAATAAACGTGGGAGTTGAGTTTTTTTTCTTCTTCTAATATTATAAAATATATCCTCCCTATTTTGAGGACTAAAAAAAATAATAAACAGTAATCATTCAATAGGTTGGGTTGGAGTGTTATCTTTGATATATACATTTTTGGGTGTAAATAGGAGTATAAATTAAGAAATGAGATTTGAAGATGGGAAGTATAATTATTATGCAAATAAAAGTATGGATTATTGAGTTGAGTGGCTTTAGCCATCGGTCATGCCAAGTTGCCAACATGATTTTTATGCACTTTTTACACGTTTTTTATATATAATGTTTTTTTTAGAAAAATATGTTTAATGATTTTATAATATAGGAGTATTATTATACAAATATTAAGGTTAGAATAAATCACCCTTATCTTTGTCACGGTTGCTTCATTGGTCAGAGACGGCTCTAGTGTCTTTATGCGTTTGTGGTCTCTTTTTGGATATCTCACGTGGAAATTGGTGCTTATTGCTATATTTTTGTGAAAGTTTATGAATTCAAAAAATGCAATTTTGACTTTATCAAAATTTCATAAACATTTCATTTTTCCTCTAAAAAAAATAAAACATTTCATTTTCATGAATTGACAATGTTTTCTCAGTCGTGCTTCTATAAAAATAAGAAAATAAATGTTTTCTCAGTCGTACTAGTGTAGTGTTTGTTTGGGTACTCCATTACAAAGGTTATTGTCAATTGGCAATCAATTGATTTTACAATTAGTCAAATCAGATGGCTCTAACATATTGCATAAACTGTATGTTTGGCTCTTTGATAGCTATCGCCTCGTTTCAATTTTCTTTTGCAGTGCAATTTTTTTAAGTGTCTTGTTATCGTCCTCAAGAGAATGGTTAAATAATTCATAAATAGAAATTTTGTCTTATAAATATAAAATGTTAATTTTGATCAAATAGTAATTGCACAACTTTTTCATAAAAATTTATTATTTTTTATGCTTAATCAATGTCCATGAAACACTGGTTAACAATCTCGTTTTTTAAGCTCAAGAATTTATTTAAATTTTTAACAGGACCAAAATTGTTTTGCCTTGTTAAAAAAATTATAATATTGTAACATGTCCTTAATTAAATATTTACGGTCATTGGTCACATTTCTTTCTAGGGCAACGATGATTGCTTTTATATTTTGTATTGTTTTTAATTGAGTCTTACTAACCAGTGTCTTGGGCGGAGCATTAGTTAAAAAATTAATAATTAAAAATTTTGATTTTTTTTAAAGGAAATAGAAATTTAGTTTTAAAAACATAAGTTTTTACTTTTGATAGAATAATAGATATTGGTCCTCATGAGCTTAACTCAGTTGATAAGGACAATGCATAATATATGCAAGGTTTAAGGTTCAAACCCTGTCAACCACAAAAAAAAAAAAAAAAGGATATTGAATAACATAAATTGAGATGACACATATAGATATACATGTTGTCTTAAGATTTTGAAAGAAGATGTGTTTAAACTCACTTATGTGGTTGTTCTTAGCCAATTATTATGTTGATATACGAAGTGTAAGCTCCCATGCATGCAGTGGCGGATCCCGAACCTTGGACTGGGGGTGCATACTTTTTAACGTAATTATAGATTATTAATTATTATAATATATAAATAAAAATGTTATATGTATGTATGTGTGTGTGTGTGTATATATATATGAGATATTAAGATTTAATATACTAATTTTTTCTTTTTATTTCACCGTTTATTTAAACCACAAAATTTTGTCTTCCCTTCAAAAAAAAATAATAAAAGTCTTGTAAATACAATTCAATTGATGGATGTATCTTTATTTCGTGTAAGGGTGCAAGTTCGAACCCGCGATCACTTCTATAAACTTAGTGTGTGATTCTCATCACCGATTACTTGGCCGAATTTTTCTTTTAAATAAATAAATGCAGCAGTTTTTCTTGCATGTTCCATGAAATTTTCTGACATTAAAAACTTTACTATTTAGCCCTCGGAAGTTAAAATTTAAAAGATAAATATCGTTTATGGTAAGCATTTTACTAGCTTATTGAACACGGAAGAAAAATAAACAAGGAATAAAATAACAAATGAATCCCTTTCATAAAGGAATGAAATACAATTTCATAATATATACCATATATATTTGTGAGAAGAACACATAAAAGATGACTTGGTCCAGTGGTAAAGTTGTTTTCAACAATTATTATTGAACATGGTTCCGAACCCCATCTAACTTCATTTTGACATCAGAATACTAAGTAAAAATAGAATAATAATCATAAAGTTGGTCTGAAATGTGACATCAGAAGCAGAAATATGTGAAAAAGCACTGGAAAATAGGAAAACAACTTTCTTCACTCTCACACGATTTTTTTTGTCTTTGTATATCTGTGATATTGTAGTTGGTCAATGTCACATGATATTGACACCTCTGTGTCACATGGCATGACACTCCAATGTCATCCAAGTGCTACCCCAGAAAATAACATATGCTATTGATTTGAAAAGTTGGTCTGAAATATTTGTGTCAGATCAGTCATAAATGATGTGAGATTCAGGGTGTGTAAAGTACAAAAATATAAGGATATTGGTGCTATTTTTAAAAGTTCAGGGTGTGCAGGTGCACACCCTCGCAACACACCGGATCCGCCCCTGCATGCACGTCCCAACAATGGTAGAGTCCAATTTGACTTGTTGGAAGAATGCAAGTGTTTATGTTGTCGAATCAAGTATGAGTTAAAAACGTCATGTTTGATAGAAGAATAGACGTTGAACAATATATAATACTTACTTGGGAGCATCTACGGTGTAGTCAGAAAACTGACTTTTTTGAAAAAGTTAATTTTGATCTTAATGTTTGATTCATTTTTAAATTGTTGATTACTGATCAATGGTAATTCATCTACTAATGCTTACAACATCTTGGACTTACGGATACTTTTATCGTTGGAATCTTTAACATGCAAACAGAGTTGATGATATTATGTGATAGTCTTAAGTGTTACAATTTGTGGGGTGTTACACTTATAATAAGGTAGGATAAAATTAGATTAAGTGTAGTCTTATTAATCTGATGAATTGATGATACTATGATGACTGAACTTTTGATGCCATTGTACAAACACTGAGGTGCTACTCATTACATTTTTGATATTATAGTGTTAACTTTACTAAAAAAGTCATTTTCATGACTTCACCATAGAATTTTCCTACTTATATACCTAATTCTTTTCAAAAAAATATTTATATACCTAATGTCTCAATTTTGAATGAAGATTTGGTGTTCAAATTCACGTGTGTTTTAGGTAACTCTATATCATCCCTCAGGGCAGTGGTTAATAATTCTACAAATAGAAATTTTTTATTTTGGAAATATAAAATGTTATTTTTGAATAAGTAATGATTATACAATTTTTTTCATGAAAATTTGCTTGTTTTGAATCTTTAACCAATGTCTTTGAGACGCCGGTTAACATTCTCCAAATAAAAATAAACCCAGTTGCTTGGATGCTAAGAAGATTCATATAACCTAACTACCTAGCCAATAACCATACCCCCTTTTCTCTACAAAATAAAATTAAAAAACCCTTTTTAATTGCAAATATCCATATCAAAGGAAGCATATCAACCCTGTTTGACATAAAATACAGAACATTCCTCTAGATTCCGTTTCACCTCATTCAAAATGGCAATTAAAAAATGTTTAGGGACCTTTATTGAAGAAGGATACTAAAAAGAATACCACAAGTTAGTTATTATACGTGTGCCGACACTATAATCTTGGTCATTATTGTACCAAGTAATAATTATATATAGACGAGTCCAAGACAGAGAGGCCCTGCTCTTTTCTTTGCTAAAACTCTAATTTTAAAAATATATATTTCAGAATGTAGTTTATGATACAAATTTTAACATATCAAATAGAATAATATTTAATAGTTCTCAATAATTATATTTTAAACACTATTAACAATATGGCATTCATGTAAAAAAAATCCATGATGATATGCTACAGGCATACTAGTACTAATACATCCAACCACAAAAACCCTGTTAATAGTAATACATGTACATGCTGAATTAATTAATTAATCCCAATCTCATGACACTTGGAGAGGTGGTTATTACATCCTCCTCATGGTTACACGGTGCGGGAAGCTTACCGCTTTCTCACTAACAATGGTAACCCAGTGGATAAGGCGATGGTAGATGATGTATGACATAAGTACATTCCTTCAAATGTTTTCTTGTTCACGTGACGCCTTTTTCGAAACAGACTTCATACAAGAGACAATTTGGTGCGGCGTCGTGTTTTGTTGTTATCTGATTCGGTTTATGTATCTGGTTACGGTGAATCAGAAACCGTAGCCCATTTATTTTTTAGTTGCAACCTTCTCAGTGTGCTTTGGAATCATGTGTTACATTGGTTGGGTCTTTCCGCGGTGTTTTCCAGGTGACAGTTGACAACATTTACTTCAATTTACTAATATAGTTGGGTTGCCTAGAGTCACTTATTCATTCTTGAAAGTAATTTGGTTTGCTACTGTGTGGGCTATTTGGAAAGAAAGAAACAACCGTGTGTTTCAAAATACGGCTTGTGACTCTACTATAGCTGAAAAAGTTAAACTAAATTATTTCTTGTGGCTGAAACCAACACATGCATCTTGCTATAGTTATAATTACCGGTGGAAAAATCCACTTCTTTGTATGAGTGTTCCTGTTGGTTTACCTTTTATATGTCTTGTACACGGTAAATTAACCTTGTTTATAATATATATCATTTTTGTTTGTTAATTTTTTTTAATTAATCTCAATCAAATGTGACTACTAACTTGTTCCTTTAAACGGCGTAACGTGCCACCAATTCTGAAAATCGCTATCATTTCAGCGTAATTAACACAATCGATCACTACACAAAAACCAAACCCCTCAGCCAAGAAACTGAACTACGGCACTCAATACCATACTTGTTTTTTTATTATTACACAGACCATTTTTAGCCAGCAAATCAACTTCAAGGGTCCACATTTAATCATACCTCCATATGAAATCATTTTTATATTGTTCTGGTTGTAACATGAAGGAGTCTTCTAGGGGAATCTGCGACTTTGCCTCAAATTCAATGCTACCTCTGCTAGCTTATTGCAAGCAAATGATATGGGAGTATAGTAGAGAGGATTTGGCACATCAAAACAATATAGTAAAAAATTAATAGTTAATATCTTAACACTCTTATAATTAGTTAATTGTTATATATGCATATGTAATACAAAGCAATAGCTATTTATTTATTTATTTGTTAACAATTGATCTAACAGAAATCGAATCCTATTATGTGCATAATTTATTTAGTACTAGAAGGGCTGAAAGATAGATCTCGTACTATAGACTTCTTTATTATCTGTCTAGAGTTCCTTTCACTTTTTCTAAACAAAAAGAATCATAGTATATCTTTAGATAAATATAGTGACTAATCTATTTCTTATGCGTTGAATAGTTGATTGATTGAGGTTTAAGCAGTGCCAACATTATTTGGTTATCGAGTCACAAGAAAAATAAATTATTACATTATGCTGGTTGGTGGCTCTAATCCATTTTCACCGGATAAGAAAATTTTCATTAGTGGGGTATTTAGCTAATACACATTTACACCAACTCTTTGGGTGATTTTGTACCAAGTAATATTTTGTATAAAAGGTAATTAATAAAAGTAATTTTTTTTTTTGAATAGGTAAAATTTATTACGCCAAGAATGATTGTTGGTAAAATAAAAAGTATAAAATTTCTACTTTTTGTCATTTAATGAGCTTGTCTAAGAAGGGAACATTAATGGAAAAGAAGATAATCCAATTTCAACCTCGTTAGACCATTTACGATGGACATATTAAAAAAATAATTCAACCTTGGTGCAATGGCATGTTGAAAATCACGTGGATTATTTGAGGTTGAATTTTTTTAACTATTGAATGAAGAGATAGGGGGGAGGGTGTGGGATCCAATTATTTTCTATTGGTTTAATTTAATATACTTGGCAAAATCTTATTGGTCGTTGTGATTTTCAGATTTTTATCTCATCTTAATTATTTGAGGTCAATTATTTTATAGTAAATTAATTTTATATATTTATTTATTTTTCACCAAAATTCATCATTTTTTTAATCTATAAATAGAGACTTGGTTCATTTGATTTGGACGCAGCTCTAATTTTTCTATTTAGCCTCCAATAAACTCTTGTTTGTAGCTCTAAACATCTTTTTATTGAAATGGATTCCAACAATAACCCTTTTAACACCCAAAATTCTACTAATTACCCTTTCAACTACCCAAATTCCAAACTATAGATTTCAAAATGAATCTTCTAAGCAACAAGGTCCCCATAATATACCAAATTATAGATTTCCTCCAAATTTCATCACGTCGTCATCTAATCCAAATTATCGTTCATATTATGGATCAATGATGCCTTATTCATCTGAGGCACCCCCTTATTATTCTTCTACTCCAATGGGAAATCAAAATGTTCCGAATGTTGGACTTGATGAATTTCCTGAATTTTCTACCCAAATGGCTCTTGGTGATTCTTGAATTTTCCCGAATGTTGGGCATGATCGTTGGCAACATACCCCTTTTTAAGTTTGTTTTTGTAATTTTATTTGTTTTAATAATGACTATCCATATATCTCGTCTTTATTACTTGCAAGAGTTTTTTTTAATTAAGAATATAAAATTAAAAAAATAAAGTTCAAATAAATATTAGAAAAAAAATTAACTCTTAATTATTTTAATTTAATTTCAATTGATAATTGTTAGTTTTTTAGTGAGAGAAACTCCAACTTCTTTCTAAACTTTCTTTCTCCTTCGTTCATCGAGGAGAGGTGGTTTTAGGTCATTTTTTGACCTAGAATCACCCCTCTACATCTTTTTTTCTC
>Ga0315914_1011100_pt1 | contig 10939 bp, 11 predicted proteins | sample MpolenodulesMG_FD_203920 | JGI IMG/M metagenome (GOLD analysis project Ga0315914, IMG submission 203920) | Medicago polymorpha root nodule microbial communities from Los Angeles, California, United States - elongated nodules | ecosystem: Host-associated > Plants > Roots > Nodule | place: USA... | reverse complement strand
AATTTCTACTAACATGAAAAACAAAGTCACTTCAATTAATAGAATTTCTAAATTACACGTACAGCTCTAAAAAGAATAATTACACTTTGATATTTACTAAAAGTAATAATATATTTTTCCATCCAAATACATATTATATCTGCATATATCAAAAAAGTCTACAGAAACAATAGATATATACAAACGATGATACAACATGATAGGAATGAAAAACTCATCAATGAGGAGAAATATTAGGGATTGTTGCATTTTAGAGGAAATTTGTTAGGTTAAATTTGTGCGCTGCATTTTAGATAAAATTTATTAGGTTAAATTATTGTTAACTTAATGCAGCATTTTAGAGGAAAATTATTAGGTTAAGTTGCTGCAGACCTAACAAAATTAATAAATAAGGATAATCCAGGAATAAGTCCAATACACATTTTTATAAAGCATGAAGCACGAAAGGAAAAGGACAAAAAGAAACAAAGACAAACCGCTTTCGGAATGGTTAACTCACGTAAAATATCTGGAGCAATTCACTAAACGCATGTATAATAAACTAGCGTGAGTTAACCCACGCAGGCTATAACAGCTGCGTGAGTTAACTCATGCGGCGTGACTTAAGTCACGCATGTGTAAAAAATTAAGTCACGTTTTTTATACTTGTGTTAGTTAATTAATACAGGAGTATTTTCGGCAAGACTGCATGGCGTGAGTGTTTTGTGCTGGGGAAAGAGCAAAAATCTAACAAATTGCCCCCTTTCAAGCCCACACATGGCCTTAGACAAGGTGACCCTTTATCCCCCTACCTCTTCATCCTTTGTATGGAGAAGCTCTCAATTGCAATCAACAATGCGGTGCTGCAGGGTAATTGGGAACCTATTCGTATGTCCTCAACAAGCCCACATATATCCCACATCCTCTTTTCGGATGATGTCCTCCTTTTCACCAAAGCCAAGAACTCTCAATTTAGGTTCATCAAGGACCTCTTTGACCGTTTCAATCAAGCTTCAGGCCTCAAGATCAACCTCTCTAAGTCCCGAGGTGTTTATTCTTCAGGTATTCCTCACCAAAAAATTGCTAAGCTCACTTCTACAGCAGCCTTAGACAAATATTTGGGGTTCCTGATTCTTAAGGGGAGACCTAAGAGAAGCGACTTCTATTTTATTATTGAGAAAATGCAAACCGGAATGGCTTCTTGGAAGAACAGACTACTCAATAAACCCGGGAGATTGGCTCTTGCTTCCTCAGTTCTATCTTCCATCCCAGCTTATTACATGCAGATTAATTGGCTCCCTCAAAGTATCTGCGACAATATTGATCATGCAACCTATAATTTTATTTGGAGAGGCCCTAATGATAAAGGAATCCATTTAGTTGGTTGGAATAAAATTGCAAGACCGAAGCATCTTGGAGGTCTCGACATTCGTTCAGCTCAGGATGCGAACATTTGTCTTCTTGGTAAATTGGTTTGGGACTTGGTTCAAAATAATATAAGCTTCGGGTGAATCTCTTTTCGGACAGATACACAGCTGGTCATAGTTTACTCCATGCTACCGTCAACAGTAACAACTCTTCCATGTGGTCTTCTATCATTCGGGCTAAAAATATTCTGAAGAATGATTTTGTTTGGCGCGCGGGTTCCGGTTTATCCTCGTTTTGGTTCAGCTGCTGGAATGATTTTGGGTTTCTCGGGTCTCTGGTCCCAGTTATAGACATCCACGACATTCATCTCACAATTAAGGATGTTCTTACTTTTAATGGGCATCGTTCTCTATTTCTTTACACCACTCTTCCTCAGGCAGTAGTGAATTTCGTTAACAACACAAATATCAGATTTAAGGATGAAGTCGATGATGCATTTGTTTGGCCTCTCAATAAAAATGGAGTCTATTCCACCAAAATCGGCTTTAAGTGGCTTCTTTCTTTATCCGGATCAGACACCGCAATCAACTCGTCGTTCTCTTGGTCTTGGATTTGGCACCTTAAAATTCCGGAAAAATATAAGTTTTTAATTTGGTTAGCTTGTCACAAGGCTATTCCGACTCTCTCTCTTCTTCACCATAGGAATATTGCTTCTTCTTCTATCTGTTGTGAAAGTGACTCAAAATTGAAGAAATTGAGGTTTCTGGAAACTATCAATTCGGGGCCCGAATTTGAGTGCTGTTTTTTGTCTTGGTTCGGCAAAAATCGGTGGCCAAATGGAGGAATTTGAGGCCCGAATTTGCCAGCAGAAAATATAGCAGAAACGTATTTTTGGGCCAGATTTGTTCCAATTTTATGAGGGTTATTTTTACTATAAATATAGGCTTTGTATCATAGTAAACCTGGAGATAGAGGGGGACTGAAACAAGGGTTTAGAAAGGCAACAACAAAACTAGGGTTTGTATAGAGTTTGTCTCTTGGCAACAAACACTAGGGTTTGAGGGTTGATTCACCTTAGGAAACACTATTAGGATTGAGTCTCTTGGTCACGGGAAGAGATTGAGACTTTGGGTAGAATTAGGCGGGAAACTTATTCTTGTAACCCATTGATATCTCTTTTGTAAAGTTACTCATCATTATAGTGGAACGGAGGGCTGCTCTCCCCCAGACTAGGTCAATTTGGACTGAACTGAGTCAACAAATTCTTTTGTGTTCTCTCTTCTTTTCTCTCTCGCTGTTTTCTACTTTTGTTTGTGTTTGTAATTGTTTCATACACTTTGTTTTGGTTGCCTGATTATTACTTGCTCCACACATCAAGTTTGTTATTGGTGTGTTTTTTTTTTCATAGAATTCACAACACTATATGCTCTCGTTGTGAAGAGCACGAAGAGACCTTCTTCCATTGTATCCGTGACTGCAGATTCTCGAGGGCCATTTGGCTTCGCTTAGGCTTCAACGATCCAGCATTCTTTGCTTCTGACTGTGTGGCGGATTGGCTTAAGGAACGAACGCAGGGACCTCAGGCCATCACTTTTTCAGCTGGTTAGTGCTTGAGTAATGAAACAATGTCTCTGAACCAATTGTCTTTTTACATTCAGAACTCAGTGGAAGATATCAATTCGAGCTTCTCCACTCCGTCGGCGGTTGTTCCTATCGAGTGGAATAAAAATAATTTTGATTTTTCTATTCTTAATGTTGACGGAAGTTGTATTGGCAATCCGATTCGAGCAGGTTTTGGTGGCCTCATCCGTAACAGCGCATGCTTTTTTCTAGCAGGGTTCTCAGGCTCCCTGCCATCTTCCACGGACATCCTTCAAGCCGAACTGACAGCTATTTATCATGGTCTTTCAATGGCAAAAGAGATGGGGATAATAGAGTTGGTTTGCTACTCGGATTCTCTCCTCTCTATCAACCTTATTGTCGGTAACCCTTCAAGGTTCCATGTCCATGCGGTTCTCATCCAGGATATTAAGGTGCTGCTTTCCCAAGCTAATTACACAATTTTCCACACTCTCCGTGAAGGCAATCATTGCGCTGATTTTCTTGCGAAGCGTGGAGCTCTCTCAGATGTCCGTTTAAACCTTCACCATTCCCCCCCGATGACCTGCTTCCTTTGTTGAAGAATGACGCTACAGGAACTTGGTTCCTGAGATCTTAGTTTCTTGTTTCTTTGTTTTTGTTGCTGTTTCTTTGCATTTGTAACCAAAAAAAAAAAAGAGCTACAAGTGTATTTTCGGCCCCCCCCTGAAGATATAACAAACTTTAGATTTATTCTTTTTATGTTTTCTTTCATTTTAGTTCTTTATTAGTTAAACATATATATTATTATTTAATTTGAGCAAAGAATTCAATTAAACAATTATCCAATATGTGCTTATTGTATATGAACTTATACATAAGTTGGCGGCAAACTTTGCACAATGTATATTGTTTTTTTTTGTGAGCTCAAGGGGCACAATCATTTGGAAGCAAAGACAGAAAACAACTTAGAAACCTCTAAGGAGCAGATCCAAGTAGAGTTTGCAAAACAAGTTACGGAGACAGGGAGGAAGACTAACAAAGAACATCCTATAGGTAAAATAAAATCTTGCAAAAACATCTACTAGTACTAGGTTGATTGACCTAACGCAAAATGTGCAATATACTACAAACCCATATCTACATCAAACAACGAATATTGTAAATCACGTTATACTTTGGATGATTAGAAACACCTATGGTTAATGGATTCGTCATAATCATGCAATATGGTTCAATCAGAAAATTGCCAAAACCACGTCTTCTAGATAAACAAAGCCAATATTAGAAACACCTATGTTAATGGATTCGTCATAATTAATAGTCAATGTTACACCATTATCACCATGCCTGAAGTAGATCAGAAATTCTGTCAAGGTTTTTGTTGTCTTTTATTTTTGATGTGTTGTGAAATTTTTGAGACTTGAGTTGTATTTTATCATTAATTAATGAAACTTTATTTTGTGTCAAATAACGAAAACTTGTATTGTATTTTCTTATGCCTACTCTATCTGTATACGAAAGGCACATCAGTTTAATCCCCGTTCCCAACTTCGATTCAGCGATGATGGGGGTGAGGTGATAGCAGGCAGCTAGTACACGCAGCCCATTGACCAGGTGCAGCAGCATTTGTGTATGAAATGCGCTGCCCCCTTGGATTTGCCCAACCATGGTTTCACTGCTAGAACTCATGGTCAAATGTCAATAATATCATGCTGTGGACCCTTGTGGTTAAGTCTCAACATCAAGTTTGTTAAAACATCTAAATCATAGGATAGGATATGATAATTATATACCAAGTAATTCATTCATCAAGTCCATGCAGAAATAGTTTATGGTGCACAAGTGGTATATATATGTATTGTAACATGCACAAATAAAGGTTATGATATGGGACTAATCAATTATAACCTTTGTCAAATTTGATGAGTATTTTCTTTTTTGTTTTGGGGGCAATTTTATAGTGCACAAGTGTTATAAGCATTGTCATATATATAGTTTTTATCATTGAATCATTAAGCCACATCACAATTTATCATTTAATTTCCATAATCTACACATGCAAAGCAAATTATTGTCCAAACCATACCCATAGAAACCTGACCTGAATTCGTTATATACATTGTTGATGGGACAAACATTCCATTCCAGCAAATGCAAGCATAACGATCATAACCTCATCGATTTGATGGACAGTTCTATTTTCATACATTGACCATGATCAAGACTTCACTTATTTGATCTTTAACTTTTTACTTTTTGGAAAATGAAGTTAAGTTGATGGTTTTATCTTCCACCATTATTGACTTTTGCCCCCATAGAATGGCGATTGCATGCCCAGTATACTAGAAATAAGAGAAACACCAGCATAGAAGATAAAGGCTGTTGTTTTGTTTGATACTCAAGACAGTCATTTCCAAACAGTTCATGCTAGCTTACTCAAGTTTTATTTTATTCAGTTCTCAATATCCATTAGACTACTACAAACCTAAATATATCTATAAATGCTCTTTGAGCTGTTGGCTGTGAAGCCTGCCTTCGTTTGTTCTCGAAACCGAACTCGTCTAAATTAAAAGATTAATACAAACTCATACTTGATGTCCATATCCATGACCCTCTCAAGAGTTTTATTTGCATTACTAGATATATGAAATTTGAGATCTCTATATCTGGCAATCATAATGGAACACTGAACATTTCTCTTTGCTGCTGGTGTGTAATATCTAAAAAGGTAGTCTTTCCATGTCTAACTTCATATTTCTCTAATTCTACTTGAGGGAGTTTTCAATGTCTATCACAAACCGATATTCCACGTCCTTACTGACGACCCTCTCAAGAGCTTTATTTGAGTACCCAATTGGAATCAGTTCTATATCTGGGTGAATCCCGTTTGCAGCACAGAAGTCAACCATCTCCTGTATTTCTTTTGTACCACCTGCAACACTTCCGGCAACAGTTCTTGATCCTGCAAACAGATGAATGAAGGATATTATTTCTGGTTCCAGCGGTACAAAGAACGAGTTGTTATTCCAACAAAACTTCTATACTTCAAATGCAACATTACCTAAATTAAGGCTTGCAGGGCTGAATTTGACTTCACTTGGGAACCCAACTAAGACCAGAACACCAGATATCTTCAAAAGTGACATGTAAGGATCAAACGGGTGATCACCCGATGCCGTGTCAATTATAAAATCCAATGATTTAGCCAACGCCTGCATATAAGTCACCATCAGTTTAGATAACAAAAACAGAAGCAAATGTCATCGGTATCCGTATTCTCTTAATGGTTTGAAGAAAATGCTATGGTATAGATGGTTCATATAAATACTTACCCTCATCTCTTCTTGATTAGATGAAACAACAAATTGGTCAGCACCAAGAAGGCTCAGCGCCTCCTCTTTCTTTGACATGCTAGTGCTGAAAACTGTTACACGCAAACCAAATGCCTTCCCAAATTTTACTGCCATATGACCGAGGCCACCAAGACCAACCACTCCAAGAGACTTACCAGGTTGATTCATATTATGCCGCATCATGGGAGAATAAACAGTGATTCCAGCACAGAGCAAAGGACCTGCTGAAGCTAAAGGATAGCTTTTAGGTATCAAGAAGCAATACCTGCATATGCAAGACCATATATAAATGAAGTTATGAACTGAAATTACAACTTCCATTATTATGAAATCAAAGAAGTTTTTTTGGTGCTCATAATAAATTTCAACAAGGGAAGGTCTCATAAAAACTCATAAAAGATAAGCAGAACCAAGCCCTCTATTAAGTTTACCTTTCATTTACTACAATTGAAGTCGAGTATCCTCCTTTTGTAATTGTACCATCATAATCAACACCATTAAAGGTGTAAACTGATCCCTTGACACAATGAACTTCTAGTCTATCATTACAATACTCACATTCCCTGCATGAGTTGACGTAAGTCCCCACTCCGACATGGTCACCAACCTTAAAACGCTGGACATTGGGACCAACCTTTGCCACAACCCCAGCAATCTCGTGTCTGATAAGAAAAAGAAAAACACAGATAAATAAGCTTATGTACATAACATTCTCAACCATACACACAACATGAAAAGCTCACCACTTACCCCGGCACAACAGGATACTTTGAATCCCCATGTTTATTCCTTGCCCAAATTACATCAGCATAACAAACGCCACAGTGTGTAATTTTAACATAAACATCTTCACCCCCGAGAGCCCTTAGCAATCACCATTATCATGTTGTCAGGATTTAAAAAAAAAAAATGGAAAAATGTAACATGGCCAGCAAGTAATACATATATGCATACATTCTTATATGTAGGCATTTGAGTTGATATGATATTAAGGTGTAGCATCAAACTAGGAACTGCACTAACTAGTAACTTATGGTAGTAAGGTTACCTTGAAATCAAAGGACAATGAGTTTAACTTTCACACACTATCAGTGTAATTTTTTTTGACACTGTCAACACATCACAACCAATCACGTGTGTGTGACTTTAGAAGCAGTTATGATAAAAGTCAAATGTTTTTAATGACCTGACGGTTATGATTGAGTGACGAGTGCAAAAACCCTTTACACCGACGGTATATATAAATTAAATCCTAAAAGAATTACTCCATTCTACAAAGTGGAATGATAGGTACATGTAACATACATACCTACGATTGAATTTGTAAGGCGACAGAACACCAGATGCATCTCTTGCTGCCCATGCAAGGCAATCTTCACCAACACCTTCAGAACTCATAGCTATTCTACTCAAACATAATAACATAATTAATTAGTCCTCAATTCATTTAATATAATTAATTTCTAATAGATCAAACAAATTATGGATTCATGCAAGGATAATATAGGCCCAAAGAATCAATATCATAGCTGATAATCATTTCATTTTTGTACACAATTGTGTGATACTCTTTAATATGAAACAATCAAACAAATGATAGAATAGATCCGACAAAACAAACAAAAATTGAGAAACATAATACAATGAACATATGAAATCATAATATAAATAAAGAGAGAATTTGGCAAAGGAGAATAGAGAGGCACATACCTTTGTAAGGGATAACAGCGACGGAGTACAAGATAGACAAAACAAAACACCTCTTTGGTGACTTGTGTTTTGTTTGAGAGGAGTGTCACTCTGACTTTTGTTTTGTGTCTAAGTGCAAAAGGTTCGTTTTTTATTTTTTATTTTTAACCTAAAATTATCTAAATCGTATGTTTTTTTTTATATCGTATGTAAGTATAATTTCATTACTTAAAAAATAACAATAAATTCTTTCACATCATCTAAAGTCGAAGGATTTGAATTGCCTATAATAGTCACAACCTCATGAGATATGACTTATGCTATCAATTACATCTCTACTATCCGAGGCTCAAGATTTCAATTTTGGATAAAAATCAAAATCTATATTTTTTTGAAGGAAAAAAAATCAAAATCTATATTAAAATTGGAATTATCTTAGCAATCTTGATTGAAAGAATGAAAGGCAATAGATTCAAACGTGACTCACTTTTTTTCTTATCATTTTCACATCTTTAACTCTACTATCGAGAGTCAATAATAAAACATATAAGAAAAATTCTAGAGTCAAAAGAAGCTACACATCCATTGCATCACTACCTCTTAAAAGAGGGAAAAAAAAACCATTACCTCACTAGTTTTTTTTTTTTCCTTCTTTTTCTTAACATTCATTATTACTACATCAAGGTTAAACATTTTTGTGGATTTAATCAGTATGCACTTGTAAGATTTTTTATATCCTCAATTATTAATATAAAAAGATTGCACTTTAATCACTTCCACTATAATAATGTATTTCAGATTTTTTTTAAATGATAAATATTATTATTAATAATTGAAATACATAATTAGTTCCCTCAAAAAAAAAATTGAAATACATAATTAGTATGCACTAGTTTTTTTTCTTCTTCAAACCTTATAAATGCTAACCAGTGCCCTCGAGACACTGGTTAAAGATATGAAAAAGGAAATTATATAGTAGTTAATGCATTGAAATTGTGTAATTAATTTAGAATAAAGTCAAAAATAGTTTCCTTTTATGACTTAAATCATTTAATTCTTTAACACCTACAAAATCATTACTAAAGTCCTTGTCCATCGTCTTAGGCCGTTACTTAATAATATAATTGGTCTCCGACAAAACAGTTTTTTGCCAAGTAGGTGTACTTCTCATAATTCCACTGTTTTGCAGGAAATTGTTCACTTTATGCTGTGACCCAAGAAGAAAAAGGGATATGTCGCTTTCAAACTTGACCATGAGAAAGCTTTTGATAATGTTAATTGGGAATTTCTCAGCTCCTGCCTTCATGATTATGGCTTCCCAGACTCCACCATCAAGCTCATTATGCATTGTGTCACTTCTCCCACTTTCACTATTTTATGGAATGGTAACAAATTGATTTCTGCTCTCCCCCTGCACAAAACACTCGCTCCCTGCAACCTTGCCAAAAATACCCCTGTGTTAATTAACTAAAGTAAGTGTAAAAAACGTGACTTAATTTTTTACACATGATAACATGAGTTAACTCATGCATGTGTTATACCCCACGAGAGTTAACTCACGCTAGTTTATTATACATCCGTTTAATGAATTGCTCCAACATACATTAGACATGGCGGACCTGAAATAATCCAAAGCCTCATAAATAAAGATCATAAAAAGATTTTATATGCTGGCTAGTGCATATGTGCATACTACCTCAAACATGCATACACACGTGTTAATTAAGATACGTATATGATTTGAATTTGAATTATTTTCTAATGTGTGTAAATAACTTTGTAGATTAGGTTGTTGATCCTTATCCCAATACTTAAGTGATTAAATTATAGAATTAATTACTGTTTTGGTTCTCTAAGTATTTAAATGTTGTGATTTTGACCCCTTAAAAAAAACAATTCTTTTAAGCCCTCTATGTTTATTTTCTGTTGCAATTTTAGCCCCCCAGACCAATTTTGACTGGATCAACGCTGACGTTGCTTCCAAATTGGTGCCACGTGTGTTAATGTTTATTTTTTAAAATATTAATGCCAGCTTGAAAAATAATAAAACAAAAAAAAAATAGAAGAAAAGAAAATAATTTAAAAAATAAAAAAAACTCCTTTAATTTTTTTCTGAGATCTTCTCTTCTCTCATCTTTTTTTTTTCTCTTCTTCTTTCTCCTCTCTCTCCATTAAAATTCCTCGTCTATCTCCTCAACTTCTTTTTCATCTCCACCACTCTCACCACTACCATCTCCATCAAAGCTTTACACCTCACCACCACCACAACCACCACTCTCACCACCACTTCTCCACGATTTCAGTCCAATCCAAAAACATCACCACATTTGTCTACGGTTTCTAGCGGTAACGGTGGAGGAAGCGCTGGAGGAAGATGAGCCAAAAGACGGAAACGATCCAAAGGAGTTTCGGTCTACTGCATAGATGAACATAATCCAACAGTACAAGACCCACCGGAGAGGATGAATCCCCGCCGGAGGAAATCAACCCAATAGCGAACCGTACCGCTCTTCCTCCGGCGACGGTTGCGGTGGTTGTTCCTGTTGTTGCTGTTGTTCATCTTGCTGTAACAAATGGGCCAAAAAGCTGTTTTGAATTGATTCTGAGAAAAAGTTTCAATATTTGCTTTTGAATTTGTCAGATTTTCATTAGATAAGTAGCAAAATTTGAAGAATTATTACTGTATAAGCCTTAAAAGGTGTTTTTTTCCTTGAATATTTGATATTTTTGTTGTGAGCTTTTGGGGCTGTTCTAAATTTTTTGTTGCTGAAGAATTTTTTGTTGTTGAAGATTTGCTGCTGAAGCTTCGATCTGCTATTGAAGAATTGTTTTTTTGTTTTTGAGCTTTTGGGGCTGTTCTAAATTTTGTGTTTTGGTTTGGAATATTGGTTTGTGAAAATGGGTTTTGGAGAAATGTTATGTTTGATTTTGGTGTTGTTTTCATGTGAAGATCTAATGGGTAGTAGTTG
>Ga0315914_1011097_pt1 | contig 10941 bp, 7 predicted proteins | sample MpolenodulesMG_FD_203920 | JGI IMG/M metagenome (GOLD analysis project Ga0315914, IMG submission 203920) | Medicago polymorpha root nodule microbial communities from Los Angeles, California, United States - elongated nodules | ecosystem: Host-associated > Plants > Roots > Nodule | place: USA... | reverse complement strand
ATATACTATTTATAATTTTTGGAAAAGAAAAATAAAAAAAATAGAATGATGAAATTTATGATTTGGTTAGTTAGGAATCAAAATTGAATCAAGGTATTGTAAGTGTGTGTGTGTGTAAACATCGGTAGAAGTGTTTAAAATGTTTTAAAAGTTGTCTTCAAAAATCAAAAAATAAAAATAACAAAAAGGTGAAAACATGTTGTATTAAAAAGTAACATTAGAAAGTGGTTGAAATATATATATATATATCAGAAATAATAGAATTCGTGTTTGACAAACCTGAAGCACGAAAAAGGTTAGATGAAAAGAAGGTTTGGGTTTTCGTTTGTGCTAAAAAAAATATGATTAACAAAAATTCATTTATTTATAGTTAACACTTGCATTAGAATATGCAGCACCTAAAAGATAACATAATAACTAATGGAAGCCTTTTTTTTCTCAAAAAGAAAAACCAATTGAATGATACGATGTTAAAAGATTACTTAGGAACTAATCATAAAATAAGATCATATATGTAAACTTTGTTGAAAATATTATATATAGTTTGTTGAGACATTTTTGCTACATAAAATATTAGAAATTCAATAAAAATTTAAATAAAATATTGAATGGATAAGATCAAAAGTTTGTTGAGATATTTATGCTAAATAAAATATTGGTTTTATAAAATAGAAAAAACAATAAAAATATTGAGAATGAATGTAGAAGTGACAATGTTTGTTGAGATATTTATGCTAAATAAAATATTCGTTTTAAAAAAATAATAAAAATATTGAGAATGAATGTGGAAGAGACATGTGGCATAAAAAACCTTACTTTATATATATACTATTGATTAATTAGTGATCATTTTTTTCGTAAAAATAATCAATATTCTTGATTATGAGTAATAAAAATTCAGAATAATTTAATTTAATTTTGCTGACACGTTTAAAAATAAGATTTAATTATAAATGATAGAAAATATTTTTTTCTTCAAAAAACAACTAATTTAACTATTAATTTAAAAATTTGGTGTATCAATGCGCTTGAATTTTTTAGTGTACCATAAAATTTACTATGACATTCATTCAAAAACAAATATATCCAAAACATAACGTTTCACTGTAATGACTTAATATTAGCATTATGGAACTCCTAACTTTTAATAATACTTTCTAAGTCTCAAAGTAAGTGATCTTGTCGACTAAAACACACATGTCAATGCACATATTTGACTTTAATATCTTTAATAATGTATTACTAAAAATTACTCCTTCGGTCTCAAAATAACTGAGTCTTTTATTCATTGCACACATATTATGAAAAAGTGTATAAATGAAAGATAGAGAAAAATAATTTTAAATATCATCATTATCAAGTATTGATGCTTTCACCATTAAAAATTTGATATTTTAAAAATATTTATCATAGTCGGGAAAAAAAAATTATCGAGACAAATCTAACAACATCATATATGATATCATTTTCCTTTATATAATAAAATAACTGTGGTCAAAATATGTTATATGAATGGTACATATAATCGAACAATGTCATATAATGAAACAATGTCATATTTTGGAATGGAAGGAGTATGGCACAATACTTTGTTGAACACACTTTAGTTAAGTACGAAAGATAGAATTCATGGAACAAGACTTCATTGAATAATCTAATATTACAAGACCACATTAAAAAAAAATGAAAAACAATGTATTCCACACTCTCATCAATCAATTGATATTTGCAAATTCTTTGAACACTTTGGAGCATTGACTAAAAGTTGTGCACATCCACGTCGAAATTCTTCCTTGCCATCATCTTCATTCCACAACTTAATAGTAATCTGTTCCAAAACTTTTCCTTGCATAAGAAAGCAACAAGTCATAAGTTCTTCGTTTGTGGCTCTCAATCCAATTACTTCTACCACCTTCAAAGTATTTTTCAAGCATTGAGGAAACACTCGAGGAGTTTGCCAAAATTTCTTAAGGTCTACATCATAGGGAAGTGTATAGTCCTGTAATATATACAAGCAAACATTCAAAAATGTTAAAAATCAAACCATATAACTATATATATATTAACGATTACTATGTTAAATATTGAGAGAAAAAATGTAAGTATTTGACTTACCTCAAATATAACTTGTGGACTTATGTCCACTGTGAGTTTTTCAAGCAAAGGGCAACTGTTGAGCATGAATTCAAATCCACAAAGTTCATATTGATGCATTTGAGTCTTTAGAGTCAAATGTTTTACATTCAAAGCACTTTGCATCTTCACAGGTTCATCTCCAGATGGAACGACCTTTTCTCATAACAAATAAAAAAGGACAATGCAAGTTAAATTAAACCAATAATTTGAAAAAAGATTAACTCAAAAAGTTGATAGAGGTGTACGAGTGTAATATATGTATGCACAATGCAAGTTAAATTAAACCAACAATTTTGCTACAGTTTTACTATCAAACCAACAATTCTACTACAGTTTTACTCTCATAATCGTATCTTGAAATTGACGAATCAAAAAATAATGACACATTGAATTTTAGTGTAAAATCAATTTATATATACTTGCACAAAATTCATGCCAACTAAATATACTAGTCCCATATTTAATCGATCATTAACAAGAAATTAATTGAAAGAGTACCTGAAGCAGATAACTGCAAACTGTTAGAATCTTGGCGGCGGAGAAATCATGAAGGATTTGGTAGAGTTCATTGCCACGTTCATAAAATTCTGATTCTTGAGAAAAATCAATGTCTACCTCTTCTATAGCCCTAACATTTATATCTGAAGTAAAGACAACTCCAGAATATTTGAAGTATTTGAGATTTGGTGCGTTAAATATGAAATACTCAGAATCACACTTGTTTACCACCAATCTTGTTAATCCAAGTGGTTCATCTCCCAAATCAAAGTTGGCTAAATTCCAACACTTCTCAAGATTCAAACTTTCAATCGTCCTACAAGTTGATAACAGTTTTTTTAGGGTTTTGATTTTAACTTCAATCCAACCCAAAGATAAGTCTTTGAGTGCACCAAAGTTAAGAAAATCTTGTGTATCGAAACCACACGAATACAGTTTTAGTGATTCAAGCGACAATCCGAGTTGATGAACATGCGTTGGCAATTGAAACAAAGCATGTTTGCCTTCCAAATCGTTATCTTCACAGTTAGGATCCGAGAAATCAAGAATTAACTCTTTCACGCCCCGTTGTATTGCGAAACCAACACACCGTTCAATTGCTTCCCCACAAGTTTGAGGGTTCGAAAACGTGAGAGAAAACCTGTTGATGTCACGGCTAGGGAAGTGTGTGATCCAATTTGTAATAAAGTTGATGAAAACTTTTCTTTGTTCTTGTTTGTTTTCATCAGAAGTTGAATCCACAAAGAAGTCGTCGTTGAAGTCGATGTTTTCTTCGGATTGCCATACCTTTAACCATTTTTCGGTAAGGATAGATGTTCTTGTTGTGGCTTCTTCAGAGGGTAGGAAAGAAACGATTGCAAGAAGAAGTGGTTTTAGTATCGAAGAAAACAATTCCATGTTATCTTTTGCCATGGTTTTGAATATGAATATACGAGGGTTACTGTGTTTAGTGATAATGGTGGATTATTAGGGCATAGGGTGTGTGTATTTATATAGATCTCAATGTATAGAGAAACGGTGTTATGATGATATTGGTGATCAGATTTTCCCTTTTAATTTTGATTGATAGCGTTTCATCAATAGGTGCCAAGAGGTTAGTTAAGGAATGTTTTAACTAAGGAAGTTGGTTAATGGTTTTGTAATTCAAAATACAAGCTGTATAATTTCCCTAAAAAAAAAAAAGCTGTATAATTAACGTCACTCTAAGAAAAAGATTATAATTAAGACTAATATAACAATATAAGATTTAATATAAAAGACTTGCTTGCAGTTTTGCTATCTCTAAATTGGACTATGCACAATTTTGTCCCTCAATTTTTTTTCCCGGGTCAATGAACTCTCTTTAGTCGTCTTCTTCTAAATTCAGTGTAAAAATTAATCAAATACGATTTTAGCGTCAAAATATTTTATGGCAGATTCCTTAATTCAGAATTTTTTCAAAATATTTGGAATATATGTTTATTTGAAATAGATAAATAGTTTTTAAACCAAACAATTGAGCATAAATGGTTAATGAGTTCCAGCAAAGAATGATTTGTTCATGATAACCTGAGTTTGATTCTCGAAGATGGAACAATTTTTCGTTAAAATTTGACAAAAGATTGTTCCACCCGAAATCGAACTCGGAGAATTTCATTAACCACGCGAAATCAATCACTTGGTTACATTTTGGAGGATTTAATTGTAAGAATTTAACTTTGAATGAATTTTGGTCTACAAGAAAAATAAAAACAACTTTTATTCCCTAAAAGAGAACAATTTAGTTTCTAGACAAACTCATTGTCATAAGAGAAATGATATTTGTACAACTATTTTTTTACAACTTTTGTGACAACTTTCTCTCTCATACTCACATTATGTTTTTACTTTCTATATCTTTTGCTTTGATTTTTGTGTTAATAGCTCATTTTCTTTGTAAATTATGGTTGTCTAAGTTATCATTAAAATGGTTGTTCAAATAAGTACGGTTTCTAATGAACATACCAATGGTTGATTTGTAAGTATATGGTGTGTATTTTCATTTATATAGATTTGAATAGGTGTAAGTTCCAATGAATAAAGATTCAACCTTTGAAAATTAAGGTATGAAATTGCAGTCTTAATTTTGGATTAATAGTTTTTGTATTTTGTAATAGACCCATAGTTTGATTTTTAAAAAAAAAAACAAATTTAATGTTTGACCAAAAAAATTAATGATATGCACTTTTGGAGTAATTATGTTGAAATAAGATGCCACCTTAATTTGGATTGATATTGCTTCTATTTGTACTCTACAAAGGATTTAATGTTTGACAAAAAAAAACTATTTTAATAAGATGCACTTTTGGTGATTTGGAATCTTTTACTTCATTTGACGAAGAGATGGGAGAACTGGAACGCATAACACTACAAGATTACGGAAAATTTGACCACATTGATAAAGTCGTCCAAGGGTTCCAACCAGTGATAATGCTTAGGTAGGGAGAACCAATTCTCAGGTAGGGAAACTGATGATTGTAATGCTCATCTAACATACTTTTTAGATGCTTGCAGCACCATTAACCCAATAGGAGTTTCAAAATCCGACAAGAGGCTTCCTTTGTTTGTCTAATCTCTAAGTGGACGAGTAAAGGATTGGTTGAACGCACTTCCAAGTGGCACCAACGCAGGGGCGGACCTGAACAAGCCACTAGTGGCAAGTGTCACACCAGTTCAGGTCCTTTTTTTAAAAAAAAAAATTTAAAAATTGATCGGTTCACTGTATATTTTTACTCATATATTAATACAAACACCTAATTATTTAATGTTTATACATGCATCTATATTTTTACGCATATATTAATCCAGGGACATTTTTTTTTAATTTATACACGTGTCTATATTTTCTCATATAAGAGAACCTATTTTTTTAATTTATACATGTGTTTATATTTTAACTTATATATTAATACCGGGAACTTTTTTTAAAAAACTTATACACATGTCTATATTTTTACTCATAGTTAATACATAAATGATTTTTTGTATAATTTATATGTATGTCTATATTTTTATTCATATATCAATACATAGATCTTTTTCTATATATTTTCTATGCAATTGCGACTTGCTTTCAAAAAATAGAGCACAACGCGCTCACCCGTCCGTATGCACGGGTTTCCTGTTAGAGCATTTGACATTTCTTGTAACCTATATAGAAAGAGATGTTCTTAGGACAATTAGTAATGAAATAATTTTAGTTCATTTTCAACAAATGAAAAATATATTATTTTCTTTATAATTTTGGTTGCTAGAACTATTTTTGATTAAAAAAAAAACTATTTTTAATATAAATTTTATTAAATTTAATTTTATTCAATTATTTGACAAAAAAAATTTGTCTCACTAGTATTGAAAGTCCAGATCCGCCCCTGCACCAAAGCTACTTGGGATGATCTGAATAAAGCATTCCTACGCCACTTTTTCTCAACATAAAAATACCTTGATTCAAAAAGAAGACAGATAAAATATCTACTATTCATGGGAGAGGTACCAGTTACTACTCAAGTGTTATTCGGGGGCACATATTTTTAGCCATGGAACTTGCATTTACTTTCACAGATGGTCTGAAGCTAACAACCCGCATGCTTTTAGATGCATCAGCAGAAGGTACCATGAAGAACAAATTTGCAGAAGAGATCTGAGAGCTTGTTGACAACATCTCCTTGAATGAGTATCTCCGTCAAAGCAAGAATAAGGGCGTGGTAAAGAAGCAAGGAGTTCTAAGCTTGGAAACACATGATGCTTTACTAGCATGCAACAAACTCCTTAGTGACAAGATCGAAGCACTAGCTAAGTAGCAAAGTTGTCCATCAATAGAGTAAGCTGCGACTTTTCTGAACAAGCTCGTGAAAGGTGGAATTGCATAAGGGATATGGTTTTGGCTTGGTGTGCGACAGCTTAGGGCGATTCCTGTGATGGTTTGTGGACTTAGGGCTGTTATATATTATACTTGTGTATTTGGGGGGGGATGGCTAATCTCTATGTATTGTTTCCACTCCATTTTAGTACTCTTGTGTCGGGGCTTTGTTTAATATAATATATGTTGATTAAAAAAAATACATGTTTTCCGTGACAATATAAATTTTGAATTGATACTTAGTTGTACAATATTTAAGAAAAAAGAATTAAACATCTGATGCAAATTCACTTTAATTAATCCGCACCTCAGGAATAATAGTATTAGTACTTGTAATAATTTTCAAATAATGCATCAAATTAAAGTTTAGTTGAAGAGATAAGTCATGACACAAACAAAATATATCATTATCCTTTATGTTTTTTTAAAGTAGAAGGCATTATTCAATAATCTAATATTACAAGATCAAATTCACTTAAACCACATTAAAAAAAAAATTTGAAAAACCATGTAATCCACACTATCATCAGTCATAATTGGAGTGTGCCTAACATGATCACCTAAAAATGGTTTCAAAATAGATTTTTAGTGAAAATTAAAAGATATCTTATAATACCAATTGTGGTAATAAGATATTTTATTAAAATTTACTAAAAATAATAGGTCTTGAATCCACCTTTAAATCTTTTTAGCAAATTTAAATAAGATATCTTATAAAGAAAAATATCTAATTAAAATTTACTAAAATAATAGGGTCCATCGTGAGACCGAGTCAATACTAAAATTTGCAAATTATCTGAAGCTTTTGGAGTACGGACTAAAAGTTCTGCACGTCCACGACGAAGGTCGATAAGACCATCATACTTACTGCACAAATTAATATTAATCTGTTTCAAAGTCTCAAGTTCATCATTTGTTGTTCTCGATTCAATTACTTCTACCATTGTCAAAGTTTTTATCAAGCATTCTGGTCAGGGGCGGAGCCACCTCCCAGCTAGCCTGGGCACTAGCCCAGGCTCAGCTTCTGACTTCTTTGTAGTAAGCTCAACTATTACTAGAACCTCTCATTTTTCCTGCGGATTTACCTGTGGATTTTGGTGTAAATTTCGCTGCAGATTTTGCCAAGGATTTAGGTTCCCGGGTAAATGTAATACCTTCGTGGGTAATTGTTTCCTTAGGATTTTAGGATCCGTAGGAAATGTGAAATTATCCGCAGGAAGAAAGTAACATTATATGATAAGTCTATAAAATTATCCGCAGGAAATGTGCAATTTTTGCCCAGGCTCTATAAAATTCCTAGCTCCACCACTGATTTTGGTATTACTCTATACCCTTGCCGGTAATTCTCAAAGTTTACATCATAGCTTGGATGAGGTTGATAATCCTATAATAATATACACAAGAAAACATTAAAATATGTTAGGAAATTATTAATCCCATGATTATATATTGACTATGTTAATTGAGAAAGAAAAAAAAATAAGACAATATGAAATGTAAAAATTTTGACTCACCTCATATATAACTCGTAGATCTATGTTTAATGTGAGTTTTTCCAACAAAGGACGACTGTTGAGTAAGAACTCGATTCCACAAAACTCATATTTATGCATTTGAGTTTTTAGAATCAAATGTCTTACATTCAAATCAGTTATTGTGCATAACTATAGACAAAATGTTTAGACAAAATGTATGTTCATTGATTGATATAATTAAGATATCAAAATGTATGCACAATGTAAGTTAAATTAAACCTACAATTTTGTTTCATCGGTTTATTCTCAAAATTACATCATGAAATTGACAAAATAAGATGACAAAAAATAGATCTCGTATTGTATTTAGTTTAAAATTAATCTATACTCAAGAAATGGATGCCAACTAAATGATTAATTAATACTATTAATTTAACATGATAATCATTAACAATAATGAATAAAAGGGTACCTGGAGTAGATAGCTGCAAACTGTTAGAATCTTAGCGTCTTTGAAATCTAGCAGTATTTGACATAGTGTCCATCGGCATGAAGTATATAGAATTCTGGTTCTACTGAAAAATCAATGTCTACCTCTTCTATAATATTTGGAATTACACATATCTCTTAAATCTAGAAGTATTTAAGATTTGGTGCATCAAATTTGATACATTATTGTGTATCGCACTTGTTTAGCACCAATCTTTTTAATCTAAGTCTTACAATATCTTTCAAATCAAAGTGCACTAAATTCCAACACCTCTCAAGACTCAAACTCTCAATAGTCTTACAAGTTGATAACAAGGTTTTGAGAGTGTTGATGCGAACTTCAATCCATCCCAAAGAAACATCTTTGAGTGCACTAAAGTTTTCAAATTTGTGCATACCAAAACCACACGAATACAATTTAAGTGATTCGATCGATGATCCAAGTTGATAAACAAGTGTTGCCAATTGGAACAAAGCATCATGATCATCATAAATATTATTTGTGTCCCATTTGGGATCGGAGAAATCTATGGCCAAATCTTTCACCCCGCGTTGTGTGGCGAAAGCAACACAGCGTTCAATTGTATCCCAACAAGTTCTAGGGTTTGTAACCGTGAGAGAGAACTTGTTGATGTTGCGGTTAGTGAAGTGTGCAATCCAATTTGTTAGTTGATGAATAATTCTCTTTGTGCTTCTTTGAATTCATCAGATGTTGAATCGACAAACAAGTTTTCGTTGAAGTCAATATTGTCACCGGGTTGCCATATCCTTGACCACTTTTTGTTAAGGATACATGTAGCAGCAGCTTCTTTGAAGGGTAGGAAAGAAATAATTTCAAGAAGTGATCCTGGTAACAAAGATAATAAATCATTGTTATCTCTTGCCATGGTTATGGTGGTTTTTCTTTTTTTGTTGAAACCTATGATTACGGTTTTGGATATGAAGACGAAATTAATATATAAGTATGGTTTCTAATGAACACAACAATGGTTGATTTGTGAGTATGTGGTACGTGTCTTCATTTATATAGATTTGAATAGGTGTAAGTTTCAATGAATAAAGATTCAACCTTTGAAAATTAAGGTATAAAATTGCAGTCTTAATTTTGGATTGATAGTTTTTCTATTTTGTAATGGACCCATAGTTTTTTTTAAAAAAAAAAAAAGAAAAAAATTTAATGTTTGACCAAAAAATTAATGATATGTCACTTTTGGAGTAGTAAATTGGAGTAATTATGTTGAAATAGGACGTCACCTTAGGTCAAAAAGTGTTTTGGTGATATGGTGCTTTTCATTAGGGGTGTTCGCGGTGCGGTGCGGTTTGGTTCGGTTTTGAGACTAAATGTCATCCGAACCGTAAGATAAAAAAGTATGCGGTTCGGTTGACTTTTAAAATAATATTCAAACCAAACCAATGCAGTTTGGATTGAATCGGTTGATGCGGTATTTTTAGACAATAATTTCTTTTGCTTTCAACATTAAAATCAAATTAAAAAGATAAATCACAAAGTTATTTGTTGGCCCTTGTATTTTATAAAAGATTATTTCATAAGAAAAAAATATTATTTCATATTTAATTAGTATACTTTGAAAGTGTAGAACAATTGTACACTAATAAAGTATATTAATTAAATTAAACTATTTCATATTTTATAAATTAACATGTGTTTATTTAAAATGGATATATATGGCTTTGTGAGTTTAGCTCAGTTGGTAGGAACAAAGCATAAAATATGCAAGGTCGAGGTTCGAACTCCGGACACCACCAAAAAAAAATGATATATATGTTACCTATAATAGAATACGTAATTTTAATATAAAACCTATATGATATCCATTTTTTCTTTATTGTTGTTTTTTTTAACAACCTATATATCTATTTCTTATTTATTATTATCATTTTTAAAAATGATAAAGGTCCATCGTTACACCATTTTTTTTAAGTTTATATGAAACACGTTCTATACTGTTATACTGTTTTTTTTTACATTTTATTGTAAAAAATATTCAATATTATATTATAAGGAGTAAAAATTCATAAAAAAATAAATAAATAAATAAAAATTCGTCGACACTTTAGATTTATCATTCTTTAAATCATAGGGTATAGACTTTTTTCAAAAATGAAAAATAAAAAATGATATAAATATTAATTTAAAGATCAAATATATATCGGAACTCCCTAATATGACATAAATTGTTAAGAGATGTCAACCCTTTAAATAGATCTCAGTTGCATCAAAGAAGTTAAGTCTCTATAGCTGTATGTGGATGATACATTTGGTTTATCAAATAAATACACATAATTGAATGAAGAGGGTTAAATGATCAGCGGACTCTTTCTCATTCTCTCTCTTAACAATTGAAGGATCATTTGAAAAGATGAATATGTTATTGACATATTTAATGCAAAAACAAATGTTAGTTGGTACTTACAAAATGAGAAAATAATTTGAGACGAAGAGAA
>Ga0315914_1011094_pt1 | contig 10942 bp, 6 predicted proteins | sample MpolenodulesMG_FD_203920 | JGI IMG/M metagenome (GOLD analysis project Ga0315914, IMG submission 203920) | Medicago polymorpha root nodule microbial communities from Los Angeles, California, United States - elongated nodules | ecosystem: Host-associated > Plants > Roots > Nodule | place: USA... | reverse complement strand
TAGATAATCCATTGATTATGTGCGTAATTGATGTACAGGTTGTAGAATCATCATAGGTTGAGTTCCCTATCAATTTTGGGATTGGGGTAGATGAAATTGGGGTTTTTGGGGTGAAAAATCGCACTTCGCGACAGAAACCTGTCACGACTCGCCACCGCGGGTAATCTGTTCGCCACAGCGAGTAAATCGTGGCAGAGAGCAGTGTTTGCTCGCCATCCGCTCGCCCCCGCGAGTAAGCTAGATCGCCACGGCGAGTAGGACTTGCCTGCGAGGCGAGTCACACAATAGTAGTGTACCTTTTCATGTTCTTGTGTCTTTTCACACATTTTCGTTTTGAATTAGCCTTTGATGTGAACATGAAAGTTTTAGGCAATTTGGTCAGCTTTCCAGTAGCTTTGGTTTGACATGAATAATCATAATTGGTAAACTCTTACATGCCTATATGTATATCTTGATGAATATGATGTTGCATAATGAATATTTTAGATTGATGAATATGATGTTGCATGATGAATATTTTAGATTGATGAATTATTATATGAACATATGTATTGATGAAATATGAGACTATGATGTGAAGTCATTGCTGTTAATGTCGTTGTTGTGGTCATTATTGTTGTTGTCGTTGTTGTTGTCGTTGTTGTTGTTGTTGTTGTTGTCGTCGTTGATGTCGTCAATGTCGCTGTCGTTGTACGTTGCTGTTGAATACATTGTTGAGTCCATGCATACTCATATAAAGTTGGGGGCTCATGCCCTGAAATGTTAATCATTCAAACCACGTTGATTTGGGAGTCTATGCTCCACACGTTGAATTAGGAGTCTATGCTCCACACGTTGAATTTAAGAGCCTATGCTCTACACGTTGAATTGAGAGCCTATGCTCTAACACGTTGATTGGTACCAAATGCATACTGCATAGTCATGTTGTTGTTGTTGTGTCGTTGCATTGTCAAGTAGTCGTCATCGTTGAGTTGTTGAACTGTTGTCGTTGTTTAAATATCAAGCAAAAAATGAATGAAGCATTATGCGAATTAATATTGTTGTTTAATTGTTTTTGTTTAGTTGTTAAATTCCGTTGATGAATTGTATATCTATTATTATTGAATGTGAAATCTCACCCCTTCTGTTTGAATGTTGCCCCTACGTTGGTAACGTGCAGATAACCAGGATTAGCTGCGGATGTGAGTTGACTCTCTCACGTGTCGTCTTAGGGTCGCTCTGATACGTAACGAGATGGTGATATTTATCTTGTTTTCCATTGTTACGTATTATTTATGAACTAAGTTGTTGAAAATATTTGCACTAGCGTTTTCGTTAATGTTGTTTACGTTGAGGCCGTAGTGCCACGGTTGTTGAATAAAGAATTAAATTTTCCGCTGCGATGTAATTGAATCTTTTGAGAAAGTCGTTTTAATAAATAGTAATTTTCATCTATTTATACTTTAACGTAGTGTGACATTCCGTTTTACGTTGAATACTCTGATTTATATGTATTATTTACAATTTTGGGAAAACGGGGTGTTACAATTTTCGTCTTCATTTTTCCATACATGCATTCATCGTCAATAACGTCATCATTTTGCATGTAATGATTCATCGACATAAATCATCATGATCATAATCATTATCAACAACAATTAACTCAAGAATCAACAAAGTTCCAAAATCACATTTTGCAAAAAGACAGACAATTATCCACATCATGACATTCATCAAATTAAACACCCACTCAACGTTGATTCGTTCTTATTCTATCATATCATCATGAATATAAAGCCAATTGCAAGTTATCCGGTCATAAAACCTCATTTCAACAAAGTTCGTCTATTTACATAAAATTGACCATTTTCAATTTTACCAACCAAATTAGGGTTCCAAGTTCTTACAAACCATTAAGACATCCCTACATATCACCTAACATCATATTTAATCAATCATAACAAGTTCACTTCACAAAGTTCAACTAGTTCTCAAAAAATTTCAAAGTTTATCTCCTTTTTCGTCATGTTTCAAACTCAATTCATTTCCAAGTAAAATCAAGTTAAACCACTTCTAAACAACACTAATTCATGATTAGATACTCATTTATTCACTATAAATACTTCCTTAAACTCAATATTAATTTTGAAGATGTTTCATGGTTTATTGAAAAAGTTATGATACAGTTTCATGAAAACATTTTGAAGTGAGACCAAATCCATTAGAAAGATAGCATCCATATATAATAAAACTTTCATGTTTACAACTTAGGCTGGATCGATTCACATCTTATTGAATCGATTCAAAACAAGTCAGAGAGAAACCATGATACGATTCAAAATTGTCTGAATCGATTCAAAGCTGACCAAATGCAAAATGATGCGATTCAAACTTTCTTGAATCAATTCAATGGCCTGGAAAACACAATTTTAGCTCCGGGTTCATCCCCAAATCATCCCAAAAATCCATATGTTTATCCCCAACATACCCAAAACGATAAAAATCATTTTCCAAGGTTCAAATACACCATTTAGACTCTTTTTACGGAAATACAAAACAACTTATACTTCAATTCACCTAATTCATCAAGGTTCCAACAACACATATATCACACTCAATTCATGAATCATCATCACCAACATATACCCATCAGCAATTATAGCATACAATTCATGAACTCGTCAATTTTGAACAACAACATCTTCATCAATTTAAGTTAAAACATCAAAGCTATCATTTCAACATAGTTATACCATTAAATTTAAGTACCCACAACAAGATTTCAAAGAAATTCACATAGTCAAATTTATCGCATAATCGTGAGCATGAAATTCAACATTGAAAATCATAAAAAGTCATAATTCACCATAAGCATCTATTCTCATAATTGGAAAGATGAAGATTATAACTTAATTATGAAAAGGATCTATCTCCCTTACGTCTAGGTATTTAATTGACTAGCTTAGGCTTCAATTTAGCTCCTAGCTCTTCAAACCCCAAGCTCTCCCTCTAGCTTCCTCTTCTTTCCTCTTGTGATCTACTTTCTCTCTCTACCACTTATGTTTTTGTGAAATAAAATAATCAATGTCTTAACCTAATTTTCTCATAAGAATTATGCTTATATAGTCACCTCTTAATCGGGCTAGGTTTCTAATTGTCATAATGGGCTCAACATCAGAAGTGAATTCGATGAAAAAATCACACCAATAAAATACTCTATGTGTGGAGCAAATTAATCAAGACACCAATGTCAAAGTGGATAACAATTAAACACAAGCAAAAGTAGAAAAACAACAAGAGAAAGAAAGAGAGAAGACACAAAATTTGTTTACCTAGTTCGGTCCAAAACTGACCTAGTCTGGGGGAGATAGCAGCTCTCTGTTCCACTATAATGAGGAGTAAATTTACAAAAGAGATATCAATGGGTTACAAGAATAAGTCTTCAAACCTAATTCTACCCAAAGTCCCAATCTCTTCCCGTGACCAAGAGACTCAATCCTAATAGTGTTTTCCAAGGTGAATCAACCACAACCTTAGTGTTTCCCGCTTAGAGAAATCTATTTAAAACCCTAGTTTGTGGTTTGTTTCTAAACACTTGTTTTCAGCCCAAAAATACGATTATGTTATATTTTCTGCTGGCAAATTGGGGCCTCGAATTCCTCCATTCAGCCACCGATTTTTGTTGTACCAAAAGGCTGGAGAACAACACTCAAAATCGGGCCCCAGACAGCACCATTCGGTCACCGATTTTAAAAGATTCAAAATTCCAATTTTGAGTCACTTTCACAACAATCTCCATCTTGATTCTAAATTACTGATGATGCCAATTTAACCATCAACCACCATGCTGCTCTTACCCTTGCTTCTCACTACACCATGTAGCTCCACAAATTTCCACCCACCCTCTTCAACCATAAGAATGGCTTCTTCCTTCTTGAATATTCTTGCATCCAACTACACTAGGAACATTCTTGCATCCAACTACACTAGAGCGTAGCACCCAAGGTCTCCATAGTCGTACCATTCCCGATTTGTTCAAATCCAACTCAAGTTGAAATTTCTACCTCCACTTCCAAATGCGTACATACCACTATGTCTTCCACCTTGAAACTCCACCTTAAAGGTATATCACAATTATTATTACCTCCGCCTCTTCAGACTGGCCATGAATATTCTTACCATCGCCTCTCTAGGCTGATGTTCTAGACGACCACCACTCTACAAGGCATCATTCCCAAGGTGATAAGCATCACCTTCTTCATCCTCCTAAATACACACCACCAAAGCACCTGCATCCTCATGATGCAACTCAATGTTCTCCTAATAATCAGGGATTTTGTTGAACTTCATAAGTAGCTCCAGGATGGCCTTTGACCCCACCATCTTGAATGAGTAAAGTTGTTGCTTTAGGAATTGCCTATGAGCCAATGACTTTGTCATATACAAAGACTCCAACTTTGACCACATCGATGCCGCAGTTGGTTCCTTTGCTAGATCTCTCAAAACTTTGTACCAAGGCACATGACAATGGCACTCCTGGCCTTGTCCACCATCTCGGTCTTCTCCGCTTTTGACATGGTGAACGGTAACAAACCTTCACCCTTCAAAGCTTTCTCACACTTTCGATGTATTAAAACCGCTTCCATCTTTACCTTCCATAATCCAAAATCATTATCTCTGGTAAATTTCTCAATATCCCACCTCGAATCCATGGTACTTGATTATCGTTTAATCCTTGCCCCACCGTGGGCGGCCATTGTTGTGTATTCGTTGAAAAAATCACACCAATAAAATACTTGATGGGTGGATCAAATTAATCAAGCAACCAATATCAAAGTTGATGACAATTAAACACAAGGAAAAGTAGAAAAACAACAAGAGAAAGAAAGAGAGAAGACACAAAATTTATTTACCTAGTTCGGTCCAAAACTGACCTAGTCTAGGGGAGAGAGCAGCTCTCTGTTCCACTATAATAATGAGTAACTTTACAAAAGAGATATCAACCACAACAGTCTCCACCATCTTCAATCCTAATTCTACCCAAAGTCCCAATCTATTCCCGTGACCAAGAGACTTAATCCTAATAGTGTTTCCCAAGGTGAATCAACCACAACCCTCGTGTCTCCTACTTAAAGAAATCTCTCTAACACCCTAGTTTGTTGTTTGTTTCTAAACCCTTGTTTTCAGCCCCCTCTACTCTTAAGGTTTACTCTGATACAAGGTCTATATCTATAGTAAAAGTATCCCTCATACGTGGAGTGATCAAATTCGTTCTCCTGCAGATACACTTGCTTCCAATCACCATTGGTCTTTTAGGTTAATTCCACAAGCCATGCGATACATTCTTCAAACTCCAGAATACCTTCCGTCTTCATGAGGAATTCCCTTGCTCACAACTAGAGCATAGCACCCAAGGTCTCCATAGTCGTACCATTCCCGGTGCGTTCAACTCCACCTCCAGTTGAGCTTTCTGCCTCAACTTCCAAACGCGTACATCCCACTATGTCTTCCACCTTGAAACTCCACCTCAAAGGTAGATCACAAGTATTATTACCTCCGCCTCTTTAGACTGGCCATGAGTATTCTTACCACCGCCTCTCCACGCTGATGTTGAGTGTTTAACGTCTCTTCAGACGACCACCACTCTACAAGGCATCATTCGCAAGGTGATAAGCATCACCTTCTTCATCTTCCCAACAACACACCACCAAAGCACCTGCATCCTCATAATGTACCTCAATGTTCTCCTAATAATCAGGGATTTTGTTGAACTTCGTAAGTAGCTCCATGATGGCCTTTGACTACATCATCTTGAATGAGTAAAGTTGTTGCTTTAGGAATTGCCTATGAGCCAAAGACTTTGTCATATACAAAGACTTCAACTTTTACCACATCGATACTGTAACGCCCTATTTATTTATTTAATTTTTTTGGTTGAGTTTAGAGTCTTTTATATGACTTATGTGATTTATGTTGATTTATGCCGTGTTGTGGTGTTCTAATATTTTATTAAGTGGCTTTATATTATTATTTAGTAGAATATGTTGGAAAATTAGAATATATATATTTGAGGGGCTGGTTTGGATTTAGTTAGAAATACGTGGATTTAGTTAGAAAAATATGTTGAGGGTGTGAGATATAAAAACAAGAGAACAACCACAAATTAGGTTTACAAGTTTTTGGAGAAAAAGAGGAGAACCTAGAGAAGAGGAGAACCAAGAGAAGAGAGAATCGGTAGAGTCTTGCGATCACCAATCTAAGGTAAGGGTGGGACCATCATTCTCTAATCTTAGGTTATATAATTCTGAAATTGAATTTAACATGTAGTTGTTGTTGTTGAGGTTTGTGAATTGGGAATTAGGTTTAGGGTAGAACCTTGTTGTTAATAGTGTAGAAGAATCCCTTGAATATGTGTAAGGGTGGGACTAATATTCTCTAATCTTCGGTTATATAATTCTGAAATTGAATTTAACATGTAGTTGTTGTTGTTGTGGTTTGTGAATTGGGAATTCGGTTTAGGGTAGAACCTTGTTGTTAATAGTGTAAAAAAATCCCTTGAATATGTGTAAGGGTGGGACTAATATTCTCTAATCTTAAGTGGTATAATTCTGAAACTGAATTTAGCATGTAGTTTTGTTGTTGTTTTGTGAATTTGGGAATTAGGTTTTGAATTGAAATTGATTGTAGAACATGTAGAAGTTGGTTGTTAATAGTGTAGAAAGTCCATGTATTAGTGTACAGATTGATGTTTAGGTTGTAGAATAATCGTAGGTAATGTTTCCTATCAAATTTGGGATTTGGGTAGATGAAATTTGGGTTTTTGGGTGAAAAATGCTGCAGAAATCGTAACAGCAGGGGAAATTTCGCTAGAAGTTCGCTATTGGCGAAATCGTTCTGGAATAGTTTCGCTAATAGCCTAATTTTCGCCATCAGCGAAATTTCACAGCGACATCATACCCTTTTTCATGTTCTTGTGTCTTTTTCACACGTTTCTATTTTGAATTAGCATTTAGTGTAAACATGAAAGTTTTAGATAATTTTGTTAGCTTTCTAATGGCTTTGGTTTGACCTGAGAATGATTTTTGGTTTTTGAGTTATGATGAAAATACTCCAAGGAGGTCTTAGTGAAATTTCATCAAAATCCCGCATAACTATTTCTAAGTCAACCCAAAACTTGTGGATTGTCTCCAAACTTCAAAGCTTGTGTACTATGAGTTCAATTAAAGTGTTTAAGAGTATTTAACCTATGATGTGATGAGTCTAACTTGGTTTGACGTGAATATCTTTGATTGATGAATTATTATATGAATAACTTTGTTAATGAATTATTGCATGAAGGTATGTATATATGTTGATGATTATTATATGAATAACTTTGTTAATGAATTATCGCATGAATGTATGTATATTTGTTGATAATTATTATATGAATAACTTGTTGATGAATTACTATATGAATGCATATGTTGAATTAACATGATGATTTTATGAGGTTGCAATTGAACGATGTATATTTATGAGATTATAATGTTGATGTTGTCGATGTCGTTGATGTTGTACGTTGTCGTTGATGTTGTTGGTTGTTGTTGTTGTTGATGTTGTCGATGTCGTACGTTGTCGTTGATGTTGTTGGTTGTTGATGTTGTCGATGTCGTTGATTTCGTACGTTGTTGTTGTTGTTGTCATTGTTGTTGGTATCGTCAAGTCGTTGAAGTTGTACGTTGTTGTTGATTAAGTTGTTGAGTCCATGCATACTCATATAGGTTAGGAGCTATGCTCCAGCGTTGATTTTAGGAGCTATGCTCCAGTGTTGATTTTAGGAGCTATGCTCCAGCGTTGATTTTAGGAGTTTATGCTCCAGCGTTGCTTTGAGAGTTTATTGCTCTAACACGTTGATTGGTACCACATGCATACTGCATAGTCATGTTGTTGTTGTGTCGTTGTTGAGTTGTTGTTGTGTCGTTGCATTGTCGTTAATGTCGAGTTGTCGTCGTCATTGTTGAATAGTTGTTGTTGTTTTAAATGCTAAGTAGAAATAAATGAAGCATATATGAAACATTATTGATGATAAGTATATATTATTGCTGTTAATTATTGTTGTTTAGGTTGTTAAATTCCGTTGATGAATTATATGCTTATTATTATTGAATGTGAAATCTCACCCCTTCTGTTTGAATGTTGCCCCTACGTTGGTAACGTGCAGATAACCAGGATTAGCTGCTGATGTGAGTTTACTCTCTCACAAGTCGTCCTAGGGTCGCTCTGATACGTAACGGGATGGGGATTACTTGCTTGTTTTTCCACTGTTGCGTATTATTTATGAACCATGTTGTTGTGCCATGGGGATTACTTGCTTGTTTTTCCACTGTTGCCGTAGTACCAAGGTTGCTAAACTATGAATCTATTTTCCGCTGCGATGTAATTGAAATTTTGACAGGGTTGTTTTAATAAATAGCGACTTTACCCTATTTATATTTTAAAAGAAGTGTGACATTCCGTTTTAAGTTGAATACTCTGATTATTTGTATTATTTACATTGTTGGGAAAACGGGGTGTTACAGATACTGCGGTTGGTTCCTTTGCTACATCTCTCAAAATTTTATCCCTGAGGCACAAGACAATGACACTCCTGGCCTTGTCCCCCATCTCTGTCTTCTCCGCTTGTTACATGGTGACTGGTAACAAACCTTCACCCTCAAAGATTTGTCACACTTTTGCAGTATTAAAACCGCTTCCATAATTACCTTCCATAATCAAAAATCTTTATCTCCGGTAAACTTCTCAATATCCTACTTCGAACCCATGGTACTTGATTATCGTTTGATCCTTGCCCCACGGTGGGCGCCAATTGTTGTGTATTCGTTGAAAAAGGCACACCAATAAAATACTTGTTGTGTGGAGCAAATTAATCAAGCAACCAATATCAAAATAGATAACAATTAGACACAAGCAAAAGTAGAAAAACACCAAGAGAAAGTAAAAGAGAAAACACAAAATTTGTTTACCTAGTTCGGTCCAAAACTGACCTAGTCTGGGGTAGAGAGCAGTTCTCCGTTCCACTATAATGATGAGTAACTTTACATAAGATATATCAGTGGGTTACAAGAACATGTCTTCAAAACAAATTCTACCCAAAGTCCTAAATTCTTTCCGTGACCAAGAGACTCAATCCTAATAGTGTTTCCCAAGGTGAATGAACCAAAACCCTAGTGTCTCCCGCTTAGAGAAATCACTCTAAATCCCTAGTTTGTTGTTTGTTTCTAAACCTTTGTTTTCAGCCCCCTCTACTCTTAAGGTTTACTCCGATACAAGGTCTATATCTATAGTAAAAGTATCCCTCATAAAACTAGAACAAATTTAAGCCCAAAAATTCGGTTCATTTATATTTTCTGGTGGCTAATTCGGGCTCCGAATTCCTCCATTCGGCCATCGATTTTGGTCGTACCAAAAGGCTGGAAAACAAAACTCAAACTCGGGCCCCAGATAGCACCATCCGGCCACTAATTTTAATAGATTCAAAACTTCAATTTTGTGTCACTTTCACAACAATCTCCATCCTGACTCTAAATTAGTGATGATGCCAATTTAACCATCAACCACCATGCCGCTCTTACCCTTGCTTCCCACTACACCATGTAGCTCCACAAGTTTCCACCCAACCTCTTCAACCATTGGAATGCCTTCCGGCTCTTTGAATATTCTTACATCCAACTACACTAGGAACTTGAGGTAGTTCCACAAGTCTACACCTTACCTCTTCAACCCCTGGAGTGATCAAATTCGTTCTCCTGCATATACACTTGCTTCCGATTCACCATTGGTCTTTTAGGTTAATTCCACAAGCCATGCGATACATTCTTCAAACTCCGGAATACCTTCCGTCTTCATGAAGAATTCCCTTGCTCACAACTAGAGCATAGAACCCAAGGTCTCCATAGTCCTACCATTCCCGGTGTATTCAACTCCACCTCCAGTTTAGCTTTCTGCCTCAACTTCCAAATGCATACATCCCACAATGTCTTCCACATTGAAACTCCCCTTCAAAGGTAGATCACAAGTATTATTACCTCCGCCTCTTCAGACTGGCCATGAGTATTCTTACCACCCCCTCTCTAGGCTGATGTTGAGTGTCTAACATCTCTTCAAACGACCACCACTCTACTAGGCATCATTCCAAAGGTGATAAGCATCACCTTCTTCATCCTCCCAACAAAACACCACCAAAGCACCTGCATCCTCATAATGTACCTCAATGTTCTCCTAATAATCAGGGATTATGTTGAACTTCGTAAGTAGCTCCATGATGGCCTTTGACTACACCATCTAGAATGAGTAAAGTTGTTGCTTTACGAATTGCCTATGAGCGAAAGACTTTGTCATATACAAAGACTTCAACTTTTACAACATCGATACTTTGGTTGGTTCCTTTGCTACATCTCTCAAAATTTTATCCCTGAGGCACAAGACAATGGCACTCCTGGCCTTGTCCACCATCTCAGTCTTCTCCGCTTGTGACATGGTGACTGGTAACAAACCTTCACCCTCAAAGATTTGTCACACTTTTGCTGTATTAAAACCACTTCCATAATTACCTTCCATAATCAAAAATCTTTATCTCCGGTAAACTTCTCAATATCCTACTTCGAACCCATGGTACTTGATTATTGTTTGATCCTTGCCCCACGGTGGGCGCCAATTGTTGTGTATTCGTTGAAAAAATCACACCAATAAAATACTTGTTGTGTGGAGCAAATTAATCAAGCAACCAATATCAAAATAGATGACAATTAGACACAAGCAAAAGTAGAAAAACAGCAAGAGAAAGTAAAAGAGAACACACAAAATTTGTTTACCTAGTTTGGTCCAAAACTGACCTAGTTTGGGGTAGAGAGCAGTTCTCCGTTCCACTATAATGATGAGTAACTTTACATAAGATATATCAGTGGGTTACAAGAACATGTCT
>Ga0315914_1011091_pt1 | contig 10946 bp, 3 predicted proteins | sample MpolenodulesMG_FD_203920 | JGI IMG/M metagenome (GOLD analysis project Ga0315914, IMG submission 203920) | Medicago polymorpha root nodule microbial communities from Los Angeles, California, United States - elongated nodules | ecosystem: Host-associated > Plants > Roots > Nodule | place: USA... | reverse complement strand
AGCAACAAAACACCAAATTTGGATAAGATTTGTGGTGTTCGGAATTTGGGATAATGTAGAGAGAGAGAGAGAGAGAAAATGGTGAAGGTGAAACTATAAAAATGGGGGGGTGAAGTTCCTTTTATACTTCGCAAGTGTCCAGAAAACATAATCCGGAATGCATATAGGTGTTTCCGGATTATATAATCCGAAGGGAATATTGGTAATTTGTGCAGGGCACGCGAGAAGGCCATATGGTGGGAAAAGTAAAACTAAAAAAAAAACTAGAAGCTAACACAAACTCTCAAAGCCTGATAGCAGAAAAACAAACGATAAAGGAAAAAATCGATGGGTAATGGAAGAAACAAAATTGAGGTAGATGATGAGGAAAGGGCAACGGTGAGTTCCGATTGAGATTTCAAAGGCTACTACGATAAAGGAGTGAGTGGAATCGACAGCAGCCAATGAAGAAGGGTCAGGAGAAAAGAGGGGATGTAGAAAAAGTTGCAGAGAATATGGTGGAAATAGGTTGGACCGAACCAAAGTTTGCTTAAATAGGTCAGAACTAGTTGAAAAAACTAAGGCCTAGACCAAAAGTCTAGTCTGGCCTATTAGCAAGCCTAATTTGTGTTACAAAATTTAAAAATGTGAGAGGAACAACAATCTTTAATGAAAAAGTCTTCAACAGATATTCTTACACTGTGTTTGGTTGGACGTTACAATTCAAAATTGTGCGTCCCAAGGCAAAGAAAACGTGAAAATAACGAAGCTTATATTTTTGTAGAGTTAGCTAAAACGCAAGTTGGTGGGTACCCTACCGTGTAAACAAACACATACTTACTTTGTTTATAATTAGATAGATGAGGGTGAAAGTAATATGGTTAAGATCTCTTCATTTAGCATCCTCTCCATTTCTATAATTTGTAGAGATAAAGACACACAAAAATGTGAAAAAAGTAAAAAGTAATTCATGATGGTGGGACCCACTTAATGACAGGACTCACTATTTATTTTATGTGTCTATCTCTATCCAAATTGCATACTCCATTTATTTTGCCAAATGGAGAAGATTCTTACCCAAAGTAATAAGGGTAAACTAAAAGCCAAAATAGGTTTGTAATTGTAACTTATTGGATTGGATTGTTTTGAGTTGTGTACCGTTGTGTTATCTTCTTTTTTTTGTTGGTTGGTAATTGGTGTGAGTAACTCCTGGTTGGAGTTCATTGCATTTATGAGGAAAATACCAAGAGTTGTGTTGTATCTAGGCATGACAACAAAACTCATACTCGTGGTTACCCACCTGAATCAAACCCAATTTGACGGATTTTTCCCGTTTTGACTGGATTTGGGTATGGGTTTGGGTCTTCCCCGATTTCAAAACACGAGCATGGGACGGGTAACCAGTATATAGGTACCCACCCGGAACCCATACCCAAACCCGTCCAGAATGCAAAACACTATTTTATGTTGATATGCCATGTTATTTTGTTTGGATAAAAATTACCATTGATATTTAAAGGAGCGACTAAATCAATCGGTCTAATAAATGTTAAAGTGATCATATTGTTGGATAATGCATTACAATATTTCTCGAGGGGTTGCAAAAAAACTTCTATTTTTTATTAAAAATATTATTGAATGCGGGGATGGGCGCGGGAATACCCGAACCCGTCGGGGGCGGGGACGGGGTTCAATTTCTCATCCCCGTTGGGTATGGGTAGGATAACGGGTAAGTATATGAGAATCAAATATGGAGACGGGGAATGTAAAACCTGTCTGCACCCCGCCCCATTGTCATGCCTAGTTGTATCCTAAATAAATAAATAAAAACTGAAATAATAATTGTGGTATGAGAATTTGAAGGATCGGAATTTTTTGGTGATACTAAAAATAAATAATAAATGTGAGAAAATGTAATATACTCATATATGAGTCGGTCTGATAGGTTTGATGGGCTTTTTTATAAAGCCTAAGTCTGATCTATTTAAGTTAATGTGCTTTTTAAAAATAAAAAAATCAAGCTTGACTTATTTATTAAACGAGTTAGATTAGATCGGTCTGTTAGTAGACCGAGTCATAAACCCTTAACGGAAGGCTTGGCTTATTCCCAGCCCTAGAGATTGGAGTTGAAGGGGGGATCTTTTTTAGGAATAGAGAATACGCGTGAGATTGATTTATGCTAGGTTGCTAACCTAACAAAAAAATAAGGATTAAAACTTGGTTTGAAATGAAGATTGTGGTAATTATATATAAAACCAGGTTACGTGGTTTTATATAATTATCACGTAATTATATATAAAACCAAGTTTTTTATGAGAATGGTTAGTGTTTTGACGTTAAAAATAAATGCTTACAACCATTTCATATGGCAAGAAACATTTAGCCCCTTGACCATCTTTACAAAACCAAAGGAACATCATTTGATGTTCCGATAGAAAATGAAAATTTTATGTATTGATTGTTGTATTGGACGTGGGGTGAGAGAGTTGGAGTAACACCTATAGTTAGAAAAATGGTGAAAAAAATGCATAGATGGTTTGGACATGTAAAGAGAAAACATATATATTTTGTAGTAAAGAGAGTAGGTCAGATAGAAATTTTGTAGTAAAGAGAGTAGGTCACATAGAGGATAGTAGGATCCCTATAGAGGAAATCTATTATGAAAGATTGGAAAATTAATGAGTTGCATCAAAATGAAAAATACTTGGGTGACTTTAGTGTATTTTAGATGAGAGAGAATGATAGATAAATAATTAAAATAAATTATTTTGATGAAAGATAATCATTGGTTAGAAGTGAGATAGACACAAAATCACCAAACTCAAAGTCATCAAAGTGAAACCCGACCAAAATACGGTGCATAATAGAACATTATGACATAATTTGATCTATGTACCTGACCTCATTTAGGGAGAAAAGACTTGATTGATGTTGTCGTAATTGTATGTTCAAATGTACATATATCAAAAGTAGTTTTAAAAGTTGATGAATGAACTGACTACGAACACACAAACAGATTAATGTACCACAATTCCTTGCCAATAACAACAACAAGCAATAAGCCATTTTGAGCCAAACGACAATTTAATCGCATAACCAACACAATAATGAATTCAGATACTAACCATTTACTATGAGAAACAACACCAAAATAATGGCTTGATGAAGGTGAAAAGGGAAAATAATTTTGATTTGAATATATTTGTGAATAATGGGGGGGCTTAAAGACAGATGGAAATAAGAAAATGGTAGTCAAACAAATTCCTAATCCAAGGAAGATGTTAGTTTGGTAGAGGATCGCCACAGGAAACGTGGCTTTTTGATAAGATCAAGTCATGGTTCAATCGAAAACCAAAAATAAAGCAAAGCTTCCAAATTCACATAAACTGCTTTTTTTTTTTATCAAAACTCTACATCTCTTATTCATAATTTTCGCCCCCTTTATATAGGTAATAGGCTAGAATGCTGAAAGCTTAATTACAATTATATCACGGTTAATGAAATAACTCTTATGTGGCTAATTATTGCATGAAAATGTTACAAATTAATTGGTTTTGATTTAAGGTGGCTGCGTCAATTCTTGAAGTTACACACTCACGGTTATTACTTTTTGACAATTTGGAGCGCCCTTTCTCCTCCACACTATGCTCTTCAGCTCCTCATTTTGATTACTTATCACTTCTTTTGCTTCAACTCCTTGTTTTAATCACGTTTCTATTCCAGCCAATTTTACGCCATTAAACAGACATAATTTGCTTTTGCGTTAAACATGCGAAATGTAGATAACTTTCTAAGCTTTTCAAGGACTCAAAGATCACCTCAATCGGACATTCAGAGCTCCAAATATAGCCAAAACAAGACAGACATATCATGACATATGTAAATAAAATTTTGAAACAAAATTAATTCAGTTCTTTTATTCCACAATAACTTTATTATTCTCGTAAAGGGAGAGAATTTTAGGATCACATCACTACCCATCCCAATCCAATCACAAGATTGGAGCGCATATCAAGAACCTACAGCGACCGAATCGAGAGCTCTAGAGTGTGTGATGAATCCAGATCAATAGATGAAACCAGTTAGACAAATTGATCAGAGCTTATGACGTGGAAGATATTTAACAGTCTGCGACCAAGGATGGCGTGTTGTTGCGCACTCAATCCAATATGTGATTTTTTGCGACAAAAATATTTAAGAAACTATTTTTTTTAAGAAAAATTTAGAGAAATTAAAGAACGTAAAAAACAATATATATTTATAGAGACTCAAAACTTGTCCCTGTGAATTTAGTTCAGTTGGTATGAACAATGCATGTGTTGGGGTTCGAACCATGGACGCCTCATTTTCCCACATTTAAAATGTGTGAGCTCCAACCACTAAACTACTTGATAAAAAATAAAAAGAGAGACTCAAAACTCTCGTTAATCCTTGATTTTACATCTAAAAATTTCAAAACTATTGATTTTACATCTAAAAATTTCAAAACTCTCTTCTTAACTTTCTAGAAAGGAGAAACATTTATAAATAGTATTAAAAAAATATATTTCCAAGTCCTTTTATTTTTGACATAATTCCTTGTCGCTACCTCCCTAGCTATTAGCTAACATAACACTTGTATACAATACCTCCACGTAGTCTTCCAAGTACAATCAGATAGACAGATATTGTCATCAATGCGGCTACAAATTAATGATCCCCGATCTTAAAGATATGTACTACTTAAACATGATAGATTTTCTATATAAAATTTGTCAATTAACATTTTTATAACACTCCTTTTTATTATATAAACTCTTTTATATTGGTGAATCTTGTCGATTGTGTAGTTTTTAGTTTTGAAAGAATATTGTGTCGGCCATTTTTATTAACTGATAATAGTCACGTAAAATATTTATCTAATAATTAAAAATAGATAAAATAAAAAGTGTAAAAGTTATCATCTGTCGTATATGCCAAATTTTTCCGACAGGGTGGAAGAAAACAACAAAAAAACAAATGTGAAAAATAAAAATAAAAATAAAAAACATCGATGACCAGATAATTACAACAAATATATGTTGATTTTTCTATAGAGATCACTACAATATCTTCAATCTACCACACATTTTAACAGATATAAAACAAAGATAGTTACATGATTCTTTGTAGCGTTGACAAACTTCAATTGGTTTGTGTAAAATAATTTTACACATACATATCCATTAATCTACAGTTTTATAACCATAACATCTCTTCCATTTGAAGTGGAGGCATCTCTAACAACCTTTCAAAATCTTTGAATGACATGTTGTTCATCATCAACTTAGCTGTTGAAGTTGTATCAATAGCCACATCCTCTACCTTGACATGTCCTCCTTTAATCTCTGAAGCTGCGGCGGCCATGGCGGTGGCAACATTTGTTCCTCGACCTATCCAATCTGTAGAGGAATTTTTCCCGGTAAGGCTTTGAACAACATCTCTGAAGTTCACTGCATCGGTTTGTACATATCGTGTTTCAATTTGCACTATCTTGGGACCTAATTCACCACTATTCCTTCCCATCTTGATATATATTAATCTAGAGCTTTAATTATAGTGTGATGTTGTGTATGTGTGTGAGAGTTGAGAAATGCATGCAGATTTGTGGGTATTGAATAGAAGATCGGTGCTAGTGGATTTTTGGGTGTGGAAAAAGCTCATGCAACTTGATTTGATTTGATGAGAGATGGAGTTATTATAGGGAGATTGCAGTCAGAGGAGACTGGTCAGTTGAAATTTCAGGGGTCCAAGTCAAATAGCACGCAACTTGGAATATTTATTATTTTTATTTTTATTTAGAAAAAGAAGAAGAAACAAAGAATTGGTTAGTCCATATGCTTGGTGGTCTTTCTCACGTGGCATGAAAATTTGGTTCACTTGGGCTTTGCATTCTTTTTTCACCAAAAGGAAACGTAACAATAATAATTTGGTTCACTCAATTTCAAAATATCATGTTTGAACTTTGGTACTTATACATACTTTTGGTTTCAAATGTTGATTTGCTGTTTTTTAAGTTTGTATAATTGATTTTGTAATTTACATAATTTATATTTAATAGGTTTTCAAAACTCTTCATATTTTTTAAAATTAATATTCAAAAAACAATTCAACTTTTTATATATACATGTTTAGTAGGTTCCTTTTTTTAAACATAATTATTTTTGTTAAACGAGTTTGGATCTCATCACAAAAGTTAATTCAAAGTTCAATAATATGAGCAATGTGAGAGTTAAAGCAAACTATAAATAATTTCAATATACACCCTCAAGTCTAACGTGGTCCGTGTCTAATTCTCACATAACAATTTTTTAACTCGGTTCGGATATCATGTTAAATGAGTTTCATCCCAAAAACTAACTCAAATGATGAAAGTGTTCAAACACATTTATGCATTTAACAATTCAGATACCCGAGTAATATTTAACTACAAACAACTTCAATAATTTTATCTACTTTGATAATCCTTAACATCTGCTCTTCTTTTTTTCGTTGGGCAACAACATAAGAACACCGGTTCTTGCTTGGGATTATATAAAGTAGATATATAGTTATTACAAAAAAAAAAGTGGATATTCCTTAAAAAAAAGGTGGACATATAATTAATAATTATTTCAAGCATAATGATAATTGATTTTAATTATCTAAAAAATAAGATTTTTTCAAAAACCCATTTTACATTTATATTTTTCAATAGAACAATTATTCTATCTACAAAAATAAAATAAAAAATTTAAAATGTACAAAATATCAAGTTTTAACTTTTGAATTATGTGATTTGAGTAGGGATGGCAATGCCCCAATGGATAGGGCACTATATTGCCCGTCCCCATACGTGCATTTGTAAAAAAATGTTTGTGTCCGAGTTTATACTTTCGTGGTGAACAACTTTACTGTCCATCCTCATGCTCTATAGATATCTAAGTGCCCGTACATGTGTTCATTATCCACACTTTAACATCGAAATTTCACAACAATTAACAAATAATTTACAGATGAATCAATGATTCCTATTTGGAACTATATGTATCCAGAGTTAACTAATGATAAAAACAAAAATGTATGCAAAAAAAAAGAAGAGATGTTGATAAATAAGAAAGATGCAGCAGCAACGGGTGTTTAGGCTTAAGTTTAAACACTTCTAAAAAAGATTTAGGTTTATATAATTGTAAAAAAGTTTAGAAGTAATTAACTTTTATGGTGTATAAATTTAAATTATATATAATATTATATATGTGAGTCGGACATTAGAATGCCGTATTCACCTTTACACCCATATAAATTTATAGATAATTATCCAAACTCAAACTCATTAATACGGGTCTTTACCATGTCCATTGCAGATATTTTTGCAAATGTCTGACGGATTTGAGTCTAATTATCATCCTTAAATTGAGTGAACAAAGTTGAACCAATTACTAAAAAAATTTAAATCGAGTTCATTTCATACTAAAAATGTATCCGTATCAATTCAAGGCAAGTTTTGAATTAAATAACTTTTTATCAAATCGAGTCCAACCGAGTGAAGTTTTCTACTCTAAACTCTTCTAGAGCCCCTACAAACAGTTAATACCTAAACTTGAGTCAAAAGGAAAAGCTAATACCTAATCATATGCATGACAATTGAGTTTTGTTATTTTATGATATTCGTGGGCGAATTCTAGAGGAGGGCACATAATTCGGTTTGAATTTGTGAATGAAGATAGAATATGGGTTATTAATCTTTTTTTTGACAGGAATCTGTTATTAAACTATAATAATAGTTGAACTATAATAGTAATAAACTATAATAATAATAATATTTGATTAAACAAAACTAATCAATCATAGTATGTTCTTTCAGTCAAAAGAATCACAGTATGTTTTTGTTCTAACGAATAATACAACGACATTTCTACACCCAAAAATTCAAGTCATCGAATAATAAAATAACGTCTGTCAAAAGACAATAACGAATTAATAAGTATACAAATGTTAAATCTAGTGGAAGGCGTTGGTCTCCAAATAATATGGCAAAAGTATGGTTTGAACTTTGAATGAATCTCTATTAGATACATTAATTCCACATAAAGATTACAGAAGCATGCAAGTTTATCAAAAATATATATTTTGTATCAATAAATAAAGTGAATTTTAGAGTGAGGTCTCAGTCTTTAACGGTATAGATTTGTTATAATATCATTTTGGCTTTAAAAAAAAAAAAGATAAATGATATTTGTACAATTATTTTTTGATAATTTTTATGATAACTTTCTCTCATACTCACGTTATATTTTTACTTTCTTCTTTGGGTTTTGTACCAATACCTCTTTTTCTTTGTAAAATTATGGTTGTCTCAAAAGTTGTTGGTTGTTGAAATAACATAACTCTAAGTAAAAATGAGAACACCAACATACTTACGCACAGTATCCTGTCAGTTTCTTCCCCATCTAAATCCCCTGCAACTCACCAAAATTTTACAGAAGATGCTTGCTGCAAATAAAAAATTTGTGACAGATTAATCTATTTCCCCATATGGATTCTCTCTAGTTGAATGAACGAAATGGTACTCGTGATGTTAATTAGCGTGACATATATAGGCTACACCATTATGGTCGTTAAAATCGCGACTTAAGTCCCCAAATCCAGATTTTTGCGACTTTGTGTAGCTTCAACGACTCAAATCTATATTAGAATCCCAAAAACAGGCAAAATCCTATCAAAATCGTGAAATCCGTTCAAAATTGCAGGATTCTGATGGATTTTGAAGGATTTTGTTCATTTTTTTGATAAGGGTCATTTTTTTACCCGGTTCGTCAATTGACCCGATTTGAATCAATGACCCGGTTCTATAAATACCCAAATGGCCAAAAAATAAATTATTCTTTCACTTCCCCTACACTTCCTCATCTAGTCTTTGCCTTGAAACTTAATAGCCTTACTCACTTGTGATCAGGTATTTTGTCAGGCATCTAGGATTTTCCTTTAAGTATTTTGTCTAGGTTGTTTAGCATTATTATGCTACTAAAGAATATTTGCATCTAGGCTTTGAGTCATTTATGTATATGTATTTTGTCTGGGTACATATATTTAGCATTATTTTTGTTTGGGTAGAATCCTCGATTTTGATTGCGATTTTACGAGTCTCGATTTTGCCATCCTATATCGATTATACAAAAGTCTTTAAAATCCTTCGATTTTGATTGCGATTTTGCTATTCCCTTTCGACTTGAAGTAAAGTCCCGATTTTGACAACCTTGTACACCATAGTGAGATAGAAGGATAATTGACATCTTTCTCGTTTGTTTTACCTGGATTTAGTCCCAAAGGTTAAGTAGAATTGTAGAAACTTTAAATTGGATGCAGTTGATTAATAAAATTACCATTACCAAAGCGATTAGAGAAGAGTATAAACAACCCTTAAACAAACAAAATATAAACGGTCATAATAAGATCCGGAAAAGAGGAACAATGCGTCTTTCAAATTGACTGATTACAATTATCATTTTAGAACAGATTTTTTATTCTAAGAGAGAATATTCTGTATATGTTCATGTGAGTTGGAGAGGATGCAAATGGAGAAGAGATAGGGATAGAATTGAGTGTGAAAACGTTCCCATTTTTTATTTCAACATATTTAAACCATTAACTAAATGTCTAAATCTAATGGTAACTTTTTAATGTTCATTAGTGAGTGACTTAGTTAAGAACTCGCCATAGAATTCGCCATTAATAAAATAGTTTTGATTGAAGAAATTCATGTTAAGCTTAATGAAGCACATGAATAGAATGAAATTAAGATCAATCCATAACAGAAGAGGAAGAGGTTGAGGCTATCACAATATAGGAAATCAAAATTTAAATTTTGATTGAGAAAGGTACCAATATAATTTAGTGCTCAACACAAATCAAATACAATTATTTTGGATTTGAGAAAGAGTGATGCTATCTGGAGAGAATTGATTGCGAACTGTTCACGTACTCCATTTAGCCTATTCAATTTGCTAATGTCCGGAATATACAGAGGTCATGGGTAAGTTTTTGTTTTTTTGAGTGATACATGGGGTAGCTTGCGAGATTGTGATACTTTGATGAGATTTGATTCGTTGTAAGTAGCAATTTCCTTTGAGAAAATTAATGAGAAGAATTATTATTATTATTTTTTTTATCAAAACAAGACTAGAGAATGACATGAGGGACAAAGATTAGCCCCGCCCCGCCCCGTTAAAAGTTATTGTTGGATTTTGTTTAGAACTCCAATGTTAATGTGTAAAGATTTTAAATTTTAATCCGAAACTTTTTCATTTTAAAACGAGAATTGGTGGAATCATTTAATGTAATTTTTTTTTTCTTTATCGTGCAACATTTCTCATGGTATATGATACCAATTTAACTCTAAATACTTGATTATGAGACATGGTCCTATACCACCGGCAGAAGTGACTGAATCCTGTGGCGGAGCCACGTATAAGGGAGCGATGCAGCTGCATCCCTTGGACTTTTAAATTTTACACATGATGGCACTGTTTTAATGTTACTTGAACTTCCTGATATTTTAACATTGCACCACCTGATCTAAGATTTTGCACTAATAAGACCATCTCTAATGGAAGGGTCTTAACCTTTTAAGACCCGATACCTTTTAGGTACCCCTATTAGGTAGGAACTTTTTCAGGGTCTTATAAGAAGGAACTTATTAAGTACTGCTATTAAAAAATTATAAATGAGTGATGTGTACATGCGGGATCCATTTAAATACTCAAATGCAAGGTGTACTCAATTTACTCTCCCTCCCATTTTCTCCGTAACCAATAACCTATGCAAATTATGTTAACTTCTTCGCGTGAAACTTATTTCAAGAACATAAAAAGTTATACACCAAATTATTATGCTTTAGAATTATAAATTTATAATCTACACAAATTCTAACTTTCATTTGATAAATTTTGAAATTTTTGAAATTTATAATT
>Ga0315914_1011090_pt1 | contig 10947 bp, 3 predicted proteins | sample MpolenodulesMG_FD_203920 | JGI IMG/M metagenome (GOLD analysis project Ga0315914, IMG submission 203920) | Medicago polymorpha root nodule microbial communities from Los Angeles, California, United States - elongated nodules | ecosystem: Host-associated > Plants > Roots > Nodule | place: USA... | reverse complement strand
GAATTTATCACATGATTGTCTAGTTCCACTATATTTTGACTTAGCTATATGGCTCAGAAGACCCACATTATGGTTTTGCGGCATTGAGAAAGAATCAACTCCTTTGTTCGCTAGCTTTAGCATCGCCTAACCCTTCCCTCGACTAGAAGGCTTCCTCGCCTAATAGTCCAGTCGCCTATTTTTCGAGATTGACTAACATGATGTTATTTTTAGGTATAAAGAAATATCATGGGTTGTATCATATTGGTTAGCCTTTGAGAAATGAGATGATGTGACATAACAAAAAGAAGAGTGTCATCATTGTAGCATAAAGTAGAAGACAAAAGATGAAAACTACAAAGGGTGTCAAATCCGAATGAAGACGAAAAAAATAATCTAACAACTAATTAATAACATTGACCATTTCAAAAAAAAAGTAACATCAACAATTAATTAACAAATCAAAGATAAATATTATATGTATACCATAATAAAAAAATCGGTTTTATTAAAATAGCAACATTTGATGTTCTCAATTTAGGGTCACTTTAGATTTAGAGGATCTCCAAATCAAGAAAAAAGACAATTACATTTGTAGATTAGAAACAAAGTGCATTTGACCGGCCTAATAGATTATGCAGTCACCCAGGTTCCAAGCCAACACCATTAGGCCAACCCAAGTGGGTTGCAGTCACCTTGTTATATTTTAGAATTCAGATAATTTGGTTATTTTATTAAGGATACTATCCAGAAGTCTTCGTAGGAAATGAAGAAATTGATCATAATGACTTTAGATTCACCAGCTTTCAAAAAAAGAAGAAAAACTTTAGATTCATTAACGGGAAATCAGAAAAAGTTTGGTCAACGAATGTAACGGTTTATAAGGGATTAAGGGTACGGATTTGTCAAAAAAATCAAAGAGTAGCTTAAATTTAGGGCAATTGCTAGGATGGAGAAGCATCACCTGTGGTGTTGGTGTATAGTGGGTTACTAGTTATTATTCAACGATTTGACCCAATATCTTTTTACTCAAGTATAAACTTTTACTTATGATGTGTAATATTGATCGATTCTTAGACGATCTCCAATGCAAATACCTAAGCGAAAGCATTACCTCCTCCTTCTCATAATATTAGTCGTTTAACGTTTGTGCACGATTATTAAGAAAATGATTAATTGTGTTGATTTCAATGGTAAAATTAGTAACATTCACTAAAATATCCTTTTTAATTGTAGTTAGTGGAGTACTTAAGTTGGATGAAATTCAATAAATAAGAGTATAATAGTGGGAAAATAATAATAAATGTTGTATTGGTATTGTAAAGTGATAATTATTTAGAGAAAAAAAATGTTAAGAAACAATAATTGTGAGACGGAGGGAGTACCGTTTAATATACTCTTATTGTGAAGCAGAATAAATGAATACTTACGAAGAAGAGTGACATTAATAAGTGATCTCTCTTCAGGATTCACATAATTTTTGCATAAATATATTAAATATATGTTCAAATATGATTATGTAGAATTATTGATGTGACACTCACAATGAGTCCATTAGTCTAGTAGTTAGGGGTTGTAACAGTGAGGATGGGTTAGGGGTTCATACCACAACTCTTGTGTATGGAAACAAACTAGTTAAACAAGAAAAACTCACTTTATGCGTCTAACAAATTCCCTTAACAAGATTAGTCATTACTAACCTGATCGAAACTTCTTATTAAGTACTAACATTAAAAATTTATAAATAAATAACATGTACATATAAAACCCATTTAAATATTCAAATATAGAGAGTTCGAATGCGGATTCTTTTTCCCCAAATCACTAGCTCTACCTCAAACCACCATTAACCCTCACTGTTACAACTCTCTCTGGCTAATCGTCCTCCATCTCATCCACCACCTCTAAATTTGGCCTTCATGGTTTCAACTCCAATTGCAAAAAAGATCCCCAAGCCTTCTAGAAAGCCACCCTGACAACTTTGTGTTTTAGTTACTCCATCCTTGTCCTGTTTGAGATCTAATAATCGTGTTGGAGATTTTATAAAATTATTGTTTTGTTGATTTGCTTGTGTTCTATTGTTAGTTTTAATTTGCTTCAAATTTGTACTCCATGTGTTTTCAAAAAAGACTCGAGAGCTACTCGTTTTATCATCAAATTCAACATGCTCTCAACCTTACAAATAAATTGTCAACACATGGTTGAATTGGTCATTTCGAAGACCATCTATAATCAAAATGGGCGAACACCAACAACAATTTTTCCCCAAAAATGGATGCAATTAAAGACGGTGCATTTTCATTATTCTTGATCTTTGGCCATACATGGAATAATTTAGTTTGGTTGTTAGAATTAAGAGTTTAATTTGTTAATGTACCTTTGCCTTATGAGAATCGATATGTGTATTGACAACATGTATTTGACTTTCAAAATAGACGTGGAATGTCTCAACTCATAGATAATTTGATTGCACTATCGTCATTTTAGTATTTGAATGAAGCTTATTTTCTTGTAAAAATTTTTTAATATCAATTAATCTACCACAAACTACTCCTTCTGTCTTAAAATGTGTGACCTAATTGGTTGTTTCACTTATGTCAATGTACAATTTTGATATTTAATATCTTTAATTATCTATTAGATTTTTTATTAAGTGTCAATATTTTGAAAATATTTATCAAAACAAATTCAACTTCTTATATGTTACCGTTTGTCTTTATATATTACTTCATTTAGTCTTGTATATATGAGAAATTTGATCAATAAAAGTTGAGTCAACATCTTGTGTGGAAATATGATATGATGTGAATTAACTGAAAGCTAACCGCCTAATTCAATAATAGCTTCTTAATCAGGTAGTTAGCTCATTTGACAAAGAAGAAAATCACCTTATAATTAGGTTTTATAAAATGATCAAAAGCACTTAAGCGTGGTGCTAATTAGTTAATTACACTTTTCATTGGGTTTGAACTCAAAAAAGGTGCTATCCCTTCAAAACAAAGTAACTAAATTACGGAACTACGCATGCATTCCTAGGAGGGGACTAGGGATATGTTTTATAAAGTTGTTTTAACTATTTTCCTTGTTTACTTTTGAGACTTTGATTCTTTTATCATCATGAGTTCCAACAGAATTCTAACTTCCAACTTCTTGTCGGGTGAGGTACTATATAGTTAGGCCCTTTTTGACCATGAAAGATACAGAAGAAATAGTTTGAACCTATGAAAATGGAGACATATCTGTATCGGATAGGTATCGGATACCGATACTCTGTGGATATTCTCGGATACGTATCCACGGAGTATCATAATTAATTATTTTAATTTTAAATATATATTTTATCGGATATTTATAAAATACTTAACAGATACACATATATACTTATAAAATATTTCACAGAGACGTATCTTGGAAAAACATGAAGTGTAAAAAAAATGAGACTGTGTTGTGAAAATTCAATGGAGATGTATATGATTCAATTTATATGAATCACTATATTTGGTTTTTGATAACCAATTAAAAACTATGTTTTTTGTGGATGAAAGTAACAAGAGAGATGAGATAACCTAACATAGGAATGAAAATAGAATATGATTTATATGAAACTTTACATTTTTTATTCTGATCACATGTATTATTTTTTGTAAATTGTGACTTTTACAATTATATAGTATTGAAGAGTAATCAATGTTTTTTTTTTTTAAGTATTTTACATGCATATAAATTTTAGTATAAATATTTTGTTAACGTATCTTAGTCGTATTGTATCCTAATTTTACAAATTTTACATATCCGCGTACCTGTATCGTATCATACTAGTATCCGTACAACGTATCCAGGCTTCATAGGTTTGAACATATTTTTTCTTCAAAATAATTTAAAGTTAATATGCTTTTTTGCATGTAGTTTGGTATGAAAGCTTCAACAAGAAAAAACGGTAGTTAACTACTTTTTGTCAAAACAACAACTTTGGCAAATAAAAGTGCTGGTGGATATTACCTCTACAACCACTTTTTGATAATTGTATATCTTATGCGGAGGTAGAGATCCATTTTAATTCACAAATTTAGGTGGGTCCAAGATGTTAGTTTGGATAATTGAGTATGCTTCTTTTAAGGTTTTAAATTTGGTTTCTTCTAACGTCAATTTCGGTTGGTTAAGTCTATACAAACTTTTCTTGACTTTTTTTTTTGAAGGATTGACTTTTCTTGTATTTAGTGATCCGTTTTAATTCATGAGAAACTTATTTAGGTTGATCTGTTAACTTGGATATTGAAGTATGTTTCTTTTAAGGTTTCAAATTCGATTTCTTTTAACAATAATTTCAGTTTTTTTAAGTCCATACAAACTTTGCTCTGACTTTAGATTGAACCCCTCTATAAATGGACGTTGTTATTGAACCCTTTAGATTAGTCTGTCTTTTGATCGAAAACCGAATTTTTTTAAAAAAAATGAGAAAAAAATACAAGATTTAACTGATTTCAGAAAGAGAAAAAAAAAGGCAACTTTTCTATCATAAAGATAGACAACTTTATCCACTTGAACTATTGTCAGAATATTAATAATTAAGCCCTTAACAATGGTATAAAAAAAGACAATGTGGTCCTTAGGACAGAAAAAAGTCCATAAACAATATGATTTTTCAATAATTTATAATATGTTTTTGTTTTTGCTTCTTTTTAAAGTTATTAGTGATGAAAATTATTCAAATAAATACAAACAATACCTGATATGTACAGTTTTAAAATAATTTTATAACATATCCTACAATGTACTAATAACAAAATACATGTTATTTATTTTCATAGTTACAACAACCGTATATCATTGTAGATGATGGTTGCTTGAATCTTAAAGAAAGGAAAGAACAAAAATAGACCTTGAATCTTAAAGAATGGAAAGAAGAAAAATAGATGATTCATTGAAATAGACATTATTTAGGGACCTTATCTCTTGTAGGGTCTGATTGCCCTTTTCTGAAGGTGGTTTAGGTTGCAACTAAATTGTCCAAATTTTTTTCTTGACGAAGTGAAAGTTGCTTTTATTTTTTTAAAATCGAATTGGATATCACACATTTTTTCAAGGATAAAAATGGATGTTCAATCTTGTAGGAGTGGAATTTATGCCAAACAATTCGTGGTCATTTTAGTGGCCGTAAATTCAAATTTTTGTCCCCTCCAAAACACATGCTTCCATTTTTATCATTTACATCATGAGATTATGTCCTACTCTCATGAATAAAGACATGTCATAAACTAATAATATGTCATAAACTAATAGTAAATCGAGTTAATTCCAACAAAGAAGGTAGAGGAGATTCAAGGAAACCCTAATCGCTGTTAAACATCTGAATCAAATACCCTAATCTTGCATTGTGGAAGACAATTAAAAAACCTGCAACCCATTCATCTCTCTTTTACTATTTTTGCTTTAATAAATTTCCCTAATTGCTAAGTTGAACAAGAATCCATGTGGAAACGACAACTTACTACTTTATTACTTGTTACAATTTGGTGCACTTGTCAATTCATCCATCAAAATAGTCAAAGAAAAACAAAAGAGATACACTCAGTGTACTGAGCTTAATTTCTTTACTACTTCTAGAGTTTGTGTAAACACAATTTGTTGTAATCATCTTTGTAAATCTCTAGACTAAGATGGTCTCAATGTTTTAGATAATGAATATATATTGCATACATATTATAAGGACTACTTTGAACATTTAAATTTTTTACATGGACCAAAAGAAAGCAAGAATGAAAAGAAAAAAAGAGTATGTTTTTAAGGATTAAAAATAAATTATATTTTTCATAGGAACTAAAAGCATAACATAATATTTGCAAGGATTAAAAATATATTTAAATTAAAATTTTGTGTAAACAAATCCAACAAATTTTAACCCTATCATTTAAATTTTTAGATTATTCATCGACTTTTCATGTTCTTTAGTTTATTTATTTATTTTAATCAAACATGAAGGAATTATTTTCATTTGCTCACCATTAAAATTCATTGAATTCTACAACTTAAAAAATATATAAGTGGGATGAAATAAATTTTGATAGTGAAATGATGAACATAATCCCAAACATGAGATCCAAATCCAACGAGCTGCCACTTGACAACATATTATAGTTGATGGAAATTTTTAATCTCTATGGCCCAGTTTGATTAGATTTATATAAGCTTGTGTGTTGGGGATATATTGGAAGTTGATTGAGTTAGGCTAAGTATACATGATCAATCAAGAGTTAGTGAGTTAAATACAAGACTAAATCCTAATTGCCGGTTGTTAGCAAAAATGTTATGTTTTGTAACAAAATAGATACAAAAGAGTAGAGACATTAAAAGTCCCCTCAATGTTACAAGAGGGGTCTCTTAATTTTGTATGCACGTGGTATTGTTTCATAATAGCGTGAAGTTCCCAATCTCTGCTTGATTTGGAAACCCCTTTCCTACATTATAAGGTACTAGCATGGGTCTCATAATATGACACCTGGCATGTTGTGTGAGCCATGGAAATAGCATGTGATGACCTTAAGGAAATAACATGTGACACACACACCGTACATCGAGATATTGGGTCAAGATTTCTTGTTCTCTGAATATCCTCAACTCAACTACTTGATATATAGTTGATCGTTAGGTTATGATTTATGATTGTCACGAAAATCAGGTGATGAGGAGTGTCCCCTCTTTATAAACTCTTATCAAGAATTTTATCTATCCGATGTGAGATTAAATTTCACAGAAGTTGGCCGTTAACACAGCCCTCACGCTTAAGCCCGGTCTAATGAGCTTGAAGCGTGGGCATTGCAGGAAGTCCAACGTAGACACGATAGATTCTAATACCATGTCACGAAAATTGAGGTATAATCCATCCTTACAAAACCGGCTTGTATAGTGACGAGTGTCTCCTCTTTATAAACTCTTCTCAAGAATCCTATCTATCCGATGTGAGATTAAATCCTACCGAGTGTTGGCCGCTAACATTGATGATTCAAATTTTCCAGTTTATTTCTTTTGAAAAAAAGAAAATGATATTCATTCATTCAAATCGAGAGATTACATCATTCAACACCGCTAAAAACGTAAAGGATGAATCTGCGAACAAACTCACAACATCCAAGTTAATAGCATACAGCGACATAATGCCTACAAAAATATATGATAAAATTAAAGTGACCGGAATATTCATGGCCTCCGGATCTGCAACGTTAACGCCCAAATCTTTGATTGAATAATCGATCTTCAATATGAACCAAATAAACACCGCAAGAAGACGGGAAATCAAACAACGCCGCACAAGACGACGAACAACAAACCACCACACTTAGATGATAAAATCACAAAGAAAAAACCGAGATCTATGTGAAAATCACTTATTTAGATTGAAATATAGAGAAAAAGATGAAGAGGGGTGATTTCAGGTCAAGAATTGACCCAAAATCACCCCTCAATGGAAAATCTGGAAGAGAAAACCTAGAGAGAGAAAACTAGGGCCCGACTTGTTGGAGATGGAGGGGAAGAGAGCAAATACAATACTATTTATAAATTTTCAGTTTATAATTATATATTTTTTTTAAAATCAAATCTATACATTTATGTGAACCATCTGATGTAAATTTAAAATATCTCAATCGTTATCATTGTATTGAGTTTGTGATTGCAAGAATATCCCAACTACAGTGAGTATATTTAAAACATTGGGGGACTCGAATTCACTCTAGTTCTCAATGCATTCAAGTTGTTAGATGAAGGTAAAATAATTTATTTTATGATTGAAAATTTTATCGGCTTAATCTTCCTTTTCTTATAAGCAAAAAGTGTATTCAAACAAGTAGAAGAGTAAGAAAACCTAATACAATAAGATCACAAACACTTGCAATACAAGAAAGTGGATTATTATGTTTTTGTTTCTCCATTCTTTTTAAATAAACCAATACCATGATAAACACTTGACGGGGTCGACCACCTTCAAGGGATTGATCATCTTTTCATTAAAAAAATAATATTATTCTGTTCCAACCAAATATATACATCAAAACTTATGTGAGACACATCCTTTCTTACACAAACTTTGTAAACCAGCAGGATGTTGTTCACTTCCCCAACCTATGTCTATCCATTCCAATCAGTTAAACATACTTTTCCAGATTTCCGAAGTCCTTGGACATGTTGTAAACAAGTGACTAGCTGATTAATAATTGAGGTTGTCTAACAAAAAAACTCTTAACACTTTTAGTTTCCATGACTATATCGAATTCTTTTACAAAATATAAGATCAAGAAGATTCACAAAAATAAATTATTGAAGTAACACCATTCAACTTATCTAAAGCGTTGGGTAAATATTGAATAATGGATAACACTTGAGTGACATAGAGTTGAGTGACATTGGTGACATTGACCAATTATGATGTCACAATGCTTGTGAAAGAGAGAGAAACACAAGCATTGTGACATTATGATTGGCCAATATCACCCAACTCTATATCACCCTAATGCTACCCATCATATTGACTTTGACAAATCGAGGATTCATAATATGAACTCAGGGTTAGCTTAAGATAACTAAAATCCTAAGTTTAGACATACCAACAAAAAAAAAATGTTAATAGTTTTATAAATTAAAAAGAGTAAATATATTGGGAGAAAAAAACCCAATTGACCTAATACAATATTCAAAATATAAAGGCACAACTAAGCTAGTCTTCTACAATACAGTAATTCAAATTTTGAATCTCGACTAAAAGAGTTGTATTAGGTTTTTATATTAGGTTTAACTCGTTCTTACAAATTTGGTTTGTAAGGTGAGGGATATCATTTTTATAAACTCATTGCATGCCTTATCTTCATCGTATGTGAGACTTGATTACTTTTTTGATACACTTCTCACCTTCAACACTATATATTTAGTTTAATGTGTAGATATAAATGGTGTGTAACCCAAATCGGCACACTCCATTACAATATTAGATTTTTATACTGGGTTTAACATATCCTTACAAAATCGTCTTGTCAGGAGAGAACTCCAACTTTTTATAAACTCATTTTAAATCTTACCATTATCTTACATAAGAGACTTAAATTTTTGCTAATAAGTTGTCCCATAGCGTTTAACATATCCTCGAATATGATTATCTCCGGTATGTCAGATAAAGAGAATGAAAACCAAAAATGTTACTCTAGTCCTCACGATTATGCTAGAACATCTTGACTATCACATGCTTCATCAACGGTCTAGATTATTCATTGTTGTGATTACACAAATCCATTTCCAAGATAAATTGGCCCTTAATTGCTCACGTAGTTGTGTCCCTAACAAAAATGAAGGACAAAAATTAAATAAGCAGCACAGAAATTGCCATGAATGTTCCCCTTTTTAGATTCACTTGCTTGTTCTTAAATCAAACACTTTATCATAAAATAATTAACCTATGCACTTTAAACTTGTTGTTTTCTTGAATTTTACTTAGCTTATCTAAATTAAGACAGTTATTTAATAACATGGTTATCCTAATTAAAGACATTCAAGTCATAATGAAGCATCAATTTCATTGAGATCTAAGTCACTTCCTTCAAATATAAATTGTTTTAAATCTATCAAGCACAGATACGGACACGGACACCAGACACGACACAAACACTTACACGTCAATATAGCTAATAATTTGAAAAAATCAGTGTAATTACAAATGTCGATGTCGGATACGACACATATCGACACTAGAACACGCCTAATCTGAGAAGTGTCCGTACTTCATAGTTTTAAATCTATAACTCAAGTGTTGACTAATAGTTGCATGCCATGTCGGTATACTCTTGAGCAATTTAGAGATTTTTGACTCACTAGCCAGAAACATTGGAGCTATGAATCATGAAGGGTGGTAGTGTTTTAGGGTACAATTAATTACGTGGAACTATGTGATTAGTAGAGTGAATTGTAAAATTAACACCCTTAATTGTAGAAGATCAGTTTTCTATATATGGTCACATGGCCCTGCTAATAGAGACATGTACATGAAGGCCCACTTTGTTAGCTTAAATACATGACAAACCCTTCCTAACGCACTTCAAATCAACCCCAAATTGGAAACATATACAAAAGAAAAATCTCTCTCTTCAATTTTTTTTTCTTATCAATTTTTTTAGTGCATACTTAAATTAACTGTCCTCTAAAAAAAATTAGATTAACGGTGAATTTGATAAAATCATTTTTTATTGTTATGTTTTTGTTGAAATTCTAAAATGTAATTTTTGTTAAAATTAAGGTGGCACTATGAGATTTTAAGAAAGTATTAATCAGAATGAGAATCAATTTGTTACATTTTTATTTTGAAAAAGAACTTTTTATAAGAATAAAAAAGTTACTTTTAATTAAAAGTACTCATCTGTTTGTCACTGTATTTTCAATTAAGAATCTAAAAAAAAGCATAAAAACTATCCAAATGAAAAAAAAATTGTGAATGCTTTTTTATAGAACCACATTTTTATTTTTATTTTGCAAACTAATTTTTTTTTATCACTGTTTATTTTAGTTCTAGTTGTATAGACTCTTAGCTTAGACTCTAGCTTACGATGTTTCTCTTAAAAATATATCTATAAATTTTAATATCTAAATGATTAAATATTGCAATCACTTGTTTTTTAAATGCTAACCATTGCTATAGAAGCATTGGTTAAACAACTAAAACAAGTAAGTTTTTAATAAAATGTTGTGTAATTATTACTTTGTTGAATGCAATAGCTTACATTTCCAAAACAAAACTTCTACTTACGGATTCCTTAACCAATGTTCTTAGGTGACTGGTTAACAAGACTATTTTTTATTTTTTATAATATGTAACAAACTTTCAATCTAAACTTATAGTAGTACACCCTCTGGTCACTATTATATGCAAAAATCAACATTTTACATTCATTCATTAAATGATGTATGTGGTATAAAATAAATAAAAATTATATA
>Ga0315914_1011089_pt1 | contig 10949 bp, 7 predicted proteins | sample MpolenodulesMG_FD_203920 | JGI IMG/M metagenome (GOLD analysis project Ga0315914, IMG submission 203920) | Medicago polymorpha root nodule microbial communities from Los Angeles, California, United States - elongated nodules | ecosystem: Host-associated > Plants > Roots > Nodule | place: USA... | reverse complement strand
TCCTCCTTTCCTTTTTCACTACACTTGTTCACCAATCTTTATATGCTCAAATTGTCTGATAGCCGGGAGTTGGAATCGTTTCCAATGGGTGGTTTGCCTTCCCAATTGAGCTGGCTTGAAATATCCAATTGCCCAAAACTGATTGCTTCGAGAGAGGAGTGGGGTTTGTTCCAACTCAATTCCTTGAAAGATTTCTTTGTTAGTGATGAGTTTGAAAACGTGGAGTCCTTCCCAGAGGAGAATCTGCTGCCACCAACTCTTGAATTTCTTTATATGGAAAAGTGTTCAAAGTTGAGAATATTGAACTCCAAGAGTCTTCTCCCCCTCAAATCTCTAAAACATCTATGGATTGACAACTGCCCTTGTCTTGAGCACTTGCCAGAGGAGGGTGTACCTAACTCTCTTTCTTCTTTGTCGATTACAAATTGTCCATTGATTAAGGAGCAGTATCAAAATGAGGGAGGAGAGCGATGGCATACAATTTGTCACATCCCTAATGTCAGTATTGACTATATTCAGCAGCAGGATCAGGTCGTTTCTGCCACCGCCACGTATATGGATACTTTGGTCTCTTCAACTCTAATTATCTGACTCGAGAAAAGAAGGTGATGATGTGGCCTTTCATTTATTTATATTTTTACTCAAAGTGTGGCCTTTAATTGTTATTCATCTCTGTAAACAAAATGTTACTGCCAACAACTGAGATATGACATTCATTTTTATTATTTTTAGGGAGAAATTAATGGTCAAGATTATTGAATGTCATTCATCATTGTCAAAGGAAATTTTGGTGTTTTCTAATTGTCCTTCCTTCTGTGAGAATTTGTGAACGTAATCTTACAAGGTGAGAAAATTTATTCTCAACTTATAGAGTAATAGTTCATGAGGATGCCTTCATTTGTTCATATACTATTCTCTGCAGATTCGTAGATGCTGATTTTTCTGGTGAGTTCCTCACAACCATTTCATCATCAGTCGCAATGAGAGGATGCAGCTGAAGAAAATTAGTAACTGCAAGAGTTTTTCCTGTCTTAGCAGCCAAGTTTTCAAAACCAGCTTCTTCTTGTTTGCTAACCTCCTGGACGTTTATGGAAAATCCAATACATCCTTCTCCTGAATGCCGGTAATTTTGAGATGAGGTGGCCCTCCCGGAAGTTTCTTTAAAATTTGTTGATGATTTAACAAATTTCTTGATTCAACAGTTGCATCAATAATATGAAAAAAGAACAAATTGAACACTTGCCTAAGTTCTCAAACTGATCAAGTCCATTCTACATTCCTTGGTGTATGTAATTTCTCAGTATCTCATCTAGCTAAAAATTCCTTATTTCAGAGACAATTGTAGATTTATTTAGTTCTCTTTTAAGAAACTCCATGAAAAGTAACCTTTTGTGTCATTACGTGGTTGTTTTTCTTCTATCTCAATGCTTAAATTATTTTTTATTATTTTGTATTCTTTTTGTCCCTTACGATTTACACTTACTCTGCATTATTATCTTATTTGCTATACTTAACAAATCTAACAATTCTGCTTATATGTCAGATCAAAACAATGAGATCATGACTCTAGTTTGATGAAGTAGGTACTAGGTAGTGTGGTGTTATGAAACTCATGGTTTTAGATTTTTGTGTCTTATGAAATGAAAATTATGGTATATACATGAACCATCATATACTCTTAAAACCACTTCGCCCTTAAACAGGACTCGTGTTTGGGGGCTGTGGACCGGAATATACTCTTGAAACCACTTCACTCTTAAACAGGACTCTGTGGACCGGAATATACTCTTGAAACCACTTCGCCATTAAACAGCACTCGTGTTTGGGGGTATATGAATTATGAACTGTAATGTTGGGATAGACTCCAAAGATAAAACATTTATGATAAGGGAAAGTATCGAGGATACAGTGCCATATTTTTAACATAAACTCGTTGTTTAATGTATGGTGAAAAATCAATTTCAATAAATATCCGTCTAGCGAATACCATCAAAAATATGGATATATACCAGCACAAATATGAGACGGTCACACATATTATTTGTATTTAGCAGGACAAATAGTACGCCGAGAAAATTTTGATCATTTATCCTTTCATCCAAAGGTGATTTGGATTCAACATAGACATCATCACCTTGACGCAGGCAAGGGAAGAGGCAACATTGTTTGAATTTCATCCATTCGAATGTGGTCATGGTCTGTATTCAAGCATTATAATATAACATGTTTCACTTACTTTTGTAAAGGTCTTCTGAAACTATTTTTCAAAGTTGTCTGCAACAAATTGGCATAGATCATGTTAAATTGTATAGAACAATTCCTCTTTGTTATTCTTCTCACTTTCTGTCCACTCTTTTTGAGTCAATTTAGCTTTAATTGTACGCTTTTCTTCTTGTGGCTGCCCAGAAAACATGAGACTTTGGAGAATATGGTGGTGGATAACTTGCACAAACCAATTACAAGATGAGGATGTCAGATGGCATTTTACTGTTATTTTCATTTTTCTTTTTTATTTTTAAGAAAATGTCATAAAAAATATTCTAAAAATAAAAAGTTGAATGTGATGTCACTTTGTTGACAAAGGGAATTTTCGTCGATTCAGCTTAACTCAGACTGGACTATTACTATGACTCTTACCCTAAGGGAAGGCAACTCTTTCAAGCAGAATCACTTTGTGTTTTGTAGCATTGTTTCCTTTCTGAAAATAGTCCACCACTTTCTTGGAGCCAAGAACAAAATTCATGCATGTTATCTAGCTGAAGATCTGACACCCACAAGATAGCATGATAGAGTCTCAATGCTTCCCCAACGTCAATTTAGCACAACGGAGAGAACCAAAGTGTCTTTGAAAGCACAAAATGTCCATTTTTGTCTTAAATAAACATTTCGATCCCTGCCTTATTTTGGGAGGAGGAAAATGAGGCGTCTATATAGTATTTATATCTTCCTGGAGCTGGTTACTCATCGTTGCACAAAAATCCTATTCGGCTCATTTTGAGCCATGCAATCTATTTTGGGGTTACGTTCGAACGACCATGTTTGTTATGACACATCGCATTGGCCAATCTCTAGTCTTCTAGTAAATAGTTAGCATGCTCAATTATCTATTTACTCGTCTCCTCAACCCGTTACCACAATTTCATGTTTATGCTCTTTCATAAGCTCAACAAAAAAGTAGTAAAACGCTCGCTTTGGCTCAAAGTCCAGTTCTAAGGCTTGAGAAAGAGCATTCCATGACTAAAGTTTCTATCTACTCTGCATCATTTGAAATCACGGTATCATATCCTGATCTAAGTGCACTCCTGCAATTGTGCGCCTAGTCTCTCAATGTTCGATGTTAGATCCACACCTGGAATGGTGATCTCCCTGCATGAGGTGAGTGCAAACATCGAAATCTCATGTCTTTTCAATCATACACATCGAAATTCTTTGACTTCAGAAGAATAGTCATCATCATATCATGACTGGTACCTATACTCTCTTTTAATCTCTTTCTCATGTCATTGATCTCTTTTTCTTAACCTAGATATTGTCTGGCTAAGAAAAGAAGGAAGAAGAAGACGGTTTAAGGATTAAAGGAGATAGAAAATGACTTCATGTATTCCATGGTTGCTGGGTTTACCTTTCTCCAGAACCTTTTGATTTCTATAACATATGTATAAACAACCGCATTTGAAATTGTCTATATGTTGCTTCTCCGTGTAATGGTAAATCAGAATGGTGATGATGGACTTGGTTACTCTGAACTTGATTTTCTTCAGCCCTTTTTTCGAAAAACAATTTTTCTAGCTTTCGAACATCTTGCAATTTTCTTCCTTTAAAGTTCAGGGAACTGTTTCCTGTTGACAGTGTAGAAAGTTTTCAGAAATCTTATGATGCTGATTCTCGTTGTTACTTACTTTACGGTCTCAAGTGATGGAAGCATCAATAAGCACATGGTAGTGTATTGGTTAATAGCATGCTAGCATTGCTTGTGATTTCGGTTCTGTTCTTTCTTGGGGTTAGATACTACGTGAATAAGAAAAAGTTCCATCAATCTCCGAGGGGAGAATTTCTTGGAAAATTTAACTGGTACGCCAATATGTAACCGATATAAAGTTATTGAAGTTTTGACCTAATAACTTCTATGCGAAGCTTGGTCAAGGAGAAATTGGCTCAGTTTTACATAATCAACATTTGTAGCTCCAACAAAGAACTACACTCCAGATTTTGTAACAATTAATTTATAACTTTTTAGTCGATTGATTTGGTTAAAATGAAATGTTGCGGCGATCAAGATAAATATTTTTTAAGGGACAATTTGGAGAAGTGTTTTAAACGCAATACATTGCATATAGGAACATATAATGGACAAAATAGAAAGATAGAAAAGAAAAAGAATTTTTATATTCACCAACAAATACAAAAAACAAAAAGTAATACATATGCAAAGAAACTACATAAACTAAGTCACATATCAGAAACAATTTGACGACACAAAGGGCAAGTGTTTGATCTACCTAGCCATTTCATAATACATCCTTCGTGATAAAAATGTGAACACGGCAACCGAGTTGCTTGCGTTCCAACCAAAAGCTCCGCCAAACAAATAGAACACATCATTGCTTCAGACTCCTTTCCTTTTTCAACTCTAAATTTTGAAAGATTCCGATAAGAATGCCGTTTGATAATTTCAGTATTTCTTGTAGTAGCTTCAACCTCGTTGATGGGGTTATGGTAGCGAACAACAGAAGGATGCAAGAGAGTGAACCTTGTTGGTCGATTTGTATAATGAGTATGATGACGACGAGCGAGATATAAATCAACAGCATCGAGAATCATTACATAATCACTTCTTATATTACTTGGTTGTTGCTCCATTACTCCACTTGGAATTTCTTTTTCACTGAAAATATAATAAAGAAATAGAAAACAAGAAATATGATAAGAAGAATAAGTAATGAAATTTATTGACTGATGATAAGAAAAAGAAGAAAAAGTAATTGAAATTTAATATGATTGATAATATGAAAGAAAAACAAAGTTTCAAAAAATAGAAACCCTGTAATATTTATTTAGGTTTAGGGCACTAGAAAGAAACAGAACAAGCGTGGCGCAAGAACCTCAGTGCAAGAAGCAACACGGCAACCTTAGAGTGTTATTTCAGTGAATTTACCGGACAACCTAATTATCGAACAAACCTTAATAAAGAAGCAAGAATATGAGTGAGAGAGAGAGAGAAACAGAAGAATATGTAGATAGAAAAGGAACAGGACAATCTAATTTATAGCTAGGTTTTGAGGTTGCTTTTTTCGTTTCGTGCTCTGCAGAGAAACAAAACAAGAGTAGCACAAGAACCTTAGAGTTATCGAAGAATAAGCAAGAATGTATGACAGAGATAGTGTGACAGAACAACCTAATTTATAGCTAGGTTATGAGGTTGCTTCTAGGTTATTTCTCTAACGGTAAAAAAAAAAAAAAAAAGATAATAATCTTTTTTATTGAGTCGGTGAGTTTCATCTCAACGGTAATAATATTTTACATTTATTATCTCATGTGATTTATTTCTTTTATTTTAGGCTAAATATCATTAGGTAATAATCTTTTGTATTTCCTTTTAAAATGAAATCTTTTGTATTTATTTATTACTAATATAATATTTTTTATGACAAGATCTATTAATATAATAGTATTATTAAGGCTAAATATTTATTTATCTATACTATATATTGTGAATTATTCTATATGTGCATTGGTGAATTTGACTGATTGTTGTGAATACTCAAAAAAGGTGAATTCTATAGGTCGTAACAGAACTGAAGAATGCAATAAAGATGCAATATCAGAAGATGCTGCCAATAAATCCAGTAAGTTTTGACAACTGTGACAATCTCTTTATAATTTCTTGCACATTCTTTTCTAAGAGTAGGCACCACAATTTTCTTTTTCTATAGGAGCTAGCAATGATCATTGTTGATGTCGTAGTTTGAAGATAACATCTTTTGTGCAGCTAGCGCGGATTTTGTTAAATTATGAGTTAGTACAACATTCTTAAAAGGAAAAGTTTGTAAATCACAAATTTCTAAAACCTAATTATTTTTTTTTTTAAAAACTCGGTATCCGAGGGGTCTAAAACCTAATATATGACAAATACAAAAAGAGGACAGAAATATATTGGATAAGGCCAATAGAGCCTTCTTATCATTCAACGTACATCAAATGGTTCGCAGTACAACATATAAAGCTAGGAGGCATAATAGAGTTGCGTAAATATAGGAATTGCAGTAACATAAAAAATAACAAGCAGCTGCTATAGTTATCTAGAATATTTATTTTGATAACACACATAATCATCCATCCATGCTGGTTTCTTGGATGGACGCTTGCCTAAAGTTGTGCTTTGTTTTCGTTTCTTGGATGGACGCTTGCCTAGAGTTGGTCTCTCTTTACGTTTCTTGGATCGACACTTTCCTAGAGTTGATCTTTCTTCTCGTTTCTTGGATGGTTGCTTGCCTATAGTTGGGCTTTCTTCATCATTCGCATTGGTTCCCTCAACATGTACTATTAGGTCTTCATTAAGAGGGTCCGTGTCAAAAATATGGTGGTCATCATGAGCATAAACAGGCAAGCCATCATGAGTAGTTACTCTAGGTTGCATGCAATTTGTTCCAAACAGTCTTGAAAGAGTTTGATTGTTGAGAGAGATGGGTGTGAAACCAAAAGCATCCATTATATCAAGAGCATCGAGAAATATTTCATTGACACCACCATTGTAATTAATACGATTCCAAGGTACAAGTGTAACTTCCAAAGGTATTAATCTTCCTTGTTGCGGCTCCATTGTTTTGTCGCACTGAAAATGATAATAGAGAAATAGTAGAAAGAAAGAATTAAAAAGCCAGTGTGGAAAACAAAGAAGAAAATAGGCAATCTTACCAAAAATGTAGAAACCCTAAAGGTTGTGACTCCGGTGACTCAAAAAGTGAGTCGATAGCGGAAGAGGGTCGACAGAACTGAAAGAAAGATGTGAACGAAGAAGACAAAGAGAGTTGTCTTATCTCAACTCAACGACCTTATTATGGGAATTGAAGAACAAGCAAGAATGTAATGGAATTAGTAGAAATGAATAAGTAACTATTTTTAGGAACACGACCCAGATTTATAGTTGCATTTAGGTTATTGGTTTTAGGGTTTGGTTCTAACGGTAAAAAACAACAAAACAACTTGATATGAGAAATGTTAGGGTCACACCTACTAACACTCTCTTTTAACACACCCAATAAGAATTGACCATGTGTCCCACTTTTTAATTTCAATTGACCTGAAACTTGTTCAACTTGTTTCCAAACATTTTGAATTTTTTTAATAATTTAATTTAACAGTTGGAGAGAGAAAGAGAAGAACTCCATCGACCATCCAACATAACCACACCATCCAACATTTCGATTTGGTTTTAGGGAGATTCAACCTTGTGCTCTAAACGGGTGTGGGAATCAAGAAAGAACGATTACAACTAAAGGAGATTGTAATGTAATACCTCTGTGTCCATGTTAATACATACTTTAATTTCAGGGTTGTTGTGAAAGTAAAGATCTCAAGTTTGATGAGTAATTGAGCATGATGTTTAATGGAACTGAACAGACCAATGGAAAAGGGGAAGAGATGGTGTGGTTATGTTGGGTGGTCGTTAGAGTTCTTCTTCTCTTTCTCTCTCCAATTATTAAAAAAATAAAAAAATTGAAAACAGGTTGAACATGGTTCAGGTTAATTGAAATTAAAAAGTGGAACACGTGGTCAATTCTTATTGAATGTGTTAAAAGAGAGTATTAGTAGGTGTAATCCTAGCATTTCTCTAATAATATTTCATGTGTTTTCAATTTATCTGCTAAAAAGTCAGTCTGGAACATAAATGCACAAGCCAAAATAACATAAGATAAAATTTTATGGTATTGAACAATTTTTTGTTTAAATACAATTTTTGGTAGATAAAAGGTTATTTTGACAATTTAGACAATTTGTAGTTTAGACAAAATATATTGTTGTGATTTAAGGTATAAGAATTTCAGTTTTTGTCCTATCCACGACACTAAGGTTGTCATGTCATTGAAATATTATACAACTAAACTTTTTTTTTTTTTGAAGGAGCAACTGAAGTTATTATGTCCTTTAATTTTTTTAGCGTATCAAACACACTCTTAAACATTTTCATTTTATACGAAAAACATTTTCATTTACCTAAGGATATTAACTTTTATTAATTTTTGACATATTTAAATATGTTATTATATTATCTATACTATATATAAAGAAAATAACATGTTTTAACTTTTTTGGACTAGTTTTTTCTCTTTTCAAAATTACCCCGAACTACAAATAACACATACAATAAATATATAAGAATAAATTCAAATATTGAAATAAGTGTAACAAACACAATATGAGTATATATATGTTTAGTTTTTCTCTATGATTTAAAAAGTATAACAAACTAGATGACTATATCTATACTTATTTTTTCATTATCCTAATTATACCCTTAAATAACTTTTTTTATAATAAAGATTGTTGTTGGAGTCATTAAAAAAATTAAGAATGTAGATTATATTTTTTTGTTATATTGTTGGTGTCATTGAAATAGATATCATGGTTAGTTTGGTTTGTTATAATTTGAAGAAAAAAAAAACATTTCTATTATTAGTTTTAATCAAAATCAAAATTTGATAAAAAAAACATCGTTCATAATTTTCAAACGTTAACTTATAATTTGAAAGCAACAAACATTTATATTATTAGTTTGGGACAAAACTTAGGTACAGTACCCTGAGTCTTGTTCTTACCGTTCCCCAATGAAAAATTTATGGAAAAAACTTATGTACAATTCCTTAACTGTTTTTCGTATGGTTCTTAACTAAACTCACCATGATTTTCTTAAATCCATAATTCTCTCAAAGTTTGTTATCTCCGAAAAAATTGTATTTTTAGTTAAAAATCATACGAAAAGGTACGTAAGTTTTGTCCAAAATTTATACATGTATTTCGTTTTCAACACAATTGCATGTGCTTTCTGTTTTCATTGAGCCGGTAAATACAATGGTTTTCAATGACGGTTGTTCATGAGTTTTATACAAAATTTCAAGGCAAATTCGTTGACGTTAATCTCTAGATGGTCCCAAACATGAAAAGGATGAGAAGGTTTCGATGTTTGTCTTGGGATGAATGGAGGTATACCATGGCCCATGGGTATGTGTTTATGGTAGTGGGTTTCCATCAAACAGGTAAAACTTAAAAGTGTTGTTGCAGTGTGTTCATGGTGGGTTTGATTGAGATAGTGGAGAATAATCCATTTACAGTGAGGATTGAGGACCACGAAGGAAATATCTATTAGCTTCAGGAGCTCTTTCACCAAGAATAATAAAGTTAGGGCGTTGGTCACTAACCCGTGTAAACTTTAGGACGAAGAAATACACGTGTAATTTTTTCATTGGGAAACAGTAAGAACAGGATTTAGGGCACTGTACCTAAGTTTTGTCCATTAGTTTGAATCAAAATCAAAATTTCATAAAAAAACACCGTTCATAATTTTCAAACATTAGCGCATTAAAAAGAGCGGAAAAACGGAGAAGTAGATACCCATCTTTTCGCTAATAAAATATAACATAAATAGGTTGATATAAAGTTATATCCTCTAAATAATATATACCGAATCGAAAATAGGTTGATGGGATTAAATAGGTTGATATTTAAATAAACTAATCTTGGTAGAAGTTTTTTTTTTTTGAATAAATCTTGGCAGAAGTTATTGTGCGAGCTTTGCCTACTACTATTTAGCAAATTTTCTTTTTGGAGAAAATTTTAAGCGAAGTTTTGATTTGGCTGGCTTGTTGATAATTATTTTGTTATCGAAGTGTGCACACAGAATATACAGAAGCCTTAAATTATCTTCAAACAAACACAAAGAAAAAGAAAAGATAAAATTACTTAAATTAAAAGCAATTATTTAAGTATCTAACTTGGTAACAAATTAAAATAACATATTCACATTCCAGTCGAAACGGATATCATTTGTCAAACACACTTTTGTCAAAACCCAAAATCTTCTCCCTTTTTGGTGTTCCACTCACGATTTTTTTGGAACTCGCTGTAGTAGCTCACCCTCTTCAATTAGGGATTACTTCCCTTTATATATTGACTATTACTATGAGTTTCTCACGCTCTATTTTTTCTCATTATACCCTTTATTCGGATTATATGTTGAAATTATTTTATAACCCGAACATGATTTCGGATTATATGTTGAAATGATTTTATAACCCGAACAGGATTTCGGCTTATAGAACTCGGACACTTTCATTTTCCAGATTTACAGAAAAACATTTATTTACATAAGAGCATTGATATATAATATTAAGAAAACGTAATTCAAAATGACCAAAAATTGAAACAAAAATGTAAAGAGTTAAAAACGAATAAAACTCTCATTTTATTAATAGATCATATCTTTCATAGTACATTTACATTAACACTGAAGCTTATTACACAATTATTAAAAACCTAATGTTAAACATGTGGTACAAGAAGATGGATGGGGAATTAGAGGACGGTGGAAGGGGAAGCAGGCTGGGGTAAAGTTTGTAATTTCCTCTCTAGGGTGAAAGACTTTGTTGGTCAACCTTACACCTAGACAGATCAACCTTGAACCCAAACAAATTGTGCAAATTTGCTGAGTGGCACCACGATGTTGGCCGTTCATACAACCCCTAAAATACTAGAGTAACTTTTTTGTATGAAACACCAACGGTGGAAGCACGTTGTAGAAGAAAATCGAAAGGAGATAATGTGAGCTGTGATAGGTCCGCAAGTGTACGGAAATATCTGTTTTAGTATAAAAGGTTTGTCGAATCCACAGAGACCAATGTCAAGTACCGTAATTAATTGTCACGATGTTTATCTAAGGCGAATGTAATGATAAG
>Ga0315914_1011088_pt1 | contig 10949 bp, 10 predicted proteins | sample MpolenodulesMG_FD_203920 | JGI IMG/M metagenome (GOLD analysis project Ga0315914, IMG submission 203920) | Medicago polymorpha root nodule microbial communities from Los Angeles, California, United States - elongated nodules | ecosystem: Host-associated > Plants > Roots > Nodule | place: USA... | reverse complement strand
TTTATTAATACTTTGATACAATTACATAATACATAATTTGATACATTTTATTGGAATAAAGTAAATATGCTTCTTTGAGGTAAAAATATACCAACTTAGGGGTAACAAAGGATCAAGGTCGGTGGCAGAAGAGACCAGCCTTCTTGGGGCAAAAAGACATCATCCCTTCGGGGTAAGTGTAAATGTGGTTCTTTTTATACCCTAAGAAAGAGTCTTTTTACCCACAGTAAAAAGATTTTGGGGGTAAAAAGAAGCAAATTTACATTTACCCCGACGGTTGACCTCTTTGTGCCCCAATTTGGTTGGTCTATTTTACCCCCTTCCTTGACCCTTTTTTACCACTAAATTGGCCCCCAAAAAAGCTAAAAAAAACTAAAACTATAAAGGTGAAAGAGTGAGGAGGAGAAGAGAATGTATGATGTGAGAAAATAGTGAGTTTTGGATGGGCTATTTATAGGGAGAAATGGATAGCATAGGTTTTATTGGTACTAAATGCAGTCAAAACATTCAAAAAAAACGTGTAAAAATGAGTTAAATTGAAGGTTGAATAACTGACCAAGTTCAAAAAAACGTGTTCTTGAACAAATTCCCCCGGCCAACTTAGCGTGAGTTAAGTCACGCTAGTGATAACCTTGGCGTGAGTTAAGTCACGCTACTGTGGTCGGTTGTTCCACACTTTTGTTAATTTTTGCACTTGTCTTATGATTGCGTATTTAATTAATAAATTCCAATAAAGTAAATAAATAAATTATAATAAATTCAGCGTTAATTCAAATAAAAATTGCGTATTCAATAAATTCGAATAAAAGTTACATTATATTACATTCGTGAGTTCAGCGTAAATTTGAATAAAAATTGCGTATTGAATAAATTCGAATAAAAGTTACATTACGTTACATTCGGGAATGTTCCTTCCAACAACAACAATTATCTTACCCCTGAATGGGGTAAATTCAAACTTGCTAAACAACAGCTATCAAACATTCATCTCGAAGTTTTATTGTTTCATTCAAAAGATTAAATTCTTGTTAGTTTGGTTTAGATGGTGGTATTCAAGTGCCAAAAGATTGAGGTCCAGTCCTTGACACTTTAATAACTTCATCTAAACCAAACTAGCGAGAATTTAATCTTTTGAATGAAACAATAACACTTTCGGGTGAATGCTTGGGAATTGTCGTTTAACAAGTTTGAATTACCCCATTCAGTGGAAGACAATTGTTGTAGTTGGAAGGTGTATTCCTTACCTAATCACGATATTCTGGCAGAATCAGACTGTTGATTATATCTTCAGTTGATCTCAGCAACGTTACCCGCATATCGATCCACTGGAACATGATGTGCTCCCAAAACATGTTCTTCATGTTTTCGTCGTTCGTTAATTCCATCCAAGTGAATGATATTTCTCCCCTCGTCGAGCGTTGGACATTTATACTGAACGTATTCCACCCTCCTTGTGTCTCTGGGGTTGACTCCTTGGTTGAATTCATTCAGTTGATCTTTGAGACCTCTTAACGTTACACCAAGGCACCGAACCTTCAACCTCTGAGGTTCTCCGCCGTTGAATTCTGCATGAACGTCGATCCACCCAGTCATTGCTTTAAATCTACACAATAAGAAATTAAAAACAATTAATGAAAAACTCATTCAAACATTTCATCAAACACTTGGAGTGCATATTATACATAAACCCTAAAAATGATAACTATAACATAAAGATGCAAACATCTAAACAATTAAGCAATATAAGTGATTTACATGCAACATTGTATAATTTCTTGCAAAAAAATCAAAATTTTAACAAAACCCTAAAACTAAAAAAATCTAACATAATCATGCAAACACTAAAACTAAAAAAATCTAACATAATCATGCAAACATCTAAGCATCATAACAATTAAGCACTATAAGTCTTTTACACGTAACATTCTATAATTTCTTGCAAAAATAATCAAAATTTTAAAAAAACACTAAACCTAAAAAAAATACTAGTTTAAGTGAAAAATCTATCATACCAACATAATTTAAGTGAAAACTTACTTGTTCTTGTTGTTGTAGTGTTGTTTGATTTGAAGTTGAAGGAATTTCGAATTGGGGTAATTTGAGAGAGATTTGATTGGAAATGAGGCTCTGCCTGGGCATATAACTCACGCAGCGTGACTTAACTCACACAGCGCAAGTTAACTCACGTCGGGGCAATATGGACATTTCACTTGGATAAAGAGCAGTTCTCTTACCCATTATCACCCCTGTATGTAGTGTCCTTGTCACACCATAGAAGATAATGAAATGAATCAAAATGTTATTTTATTTTCCTTAATTTATCTTTTTTATTCTTTACTGTTTTATTGCTTTGTTTCTTTTATAAAATAGTTCTAGCTCTTTAATATACACGGTCATCGTCAACAACTATGTCACAATAGATAAAAAAAACTAAAAAATTTCATGTTAATTTTGATGGATTTGATATTGTAACAATTATTATCATGTAATTTAGATGTTAGTTTGATAAATTGTATACATACTTTATTTTTTGAATGGTCACATAAAACTTTTTTTTTTTATATCGTTGTCAAATAAAACTTTTGATAATAAAAATCAAATAAAACTTTTTTTTATATCTTGGTCAAATAAAACTTTTGATATTAAAAATAGATGGGAAATGATGTTTGGTTCAATATTGTTGATGTTTTTAAACATAAAAGACTAATTTGACAAGAAAAAGGAAGAAGATAAAAGACCTCTTTAAAACTTTAAATTAAGTCAAAGTTAAATCCTCCATAGGTTGGTTTGATAATGAAGACTTGAGACCTAAAAATATGTTAATATCTAGGTCTCATGTTAGAATCACCTAGATGCAAACAATTACTGTTGGGTCTGTAAGATTTATAAAAAAATTTAAAAACTTTATTTTTTCGACAATGCTTGTTGATAAATAATTTTAAAATGAATCAATTTTTTATATAAAAAATAAAATCATTTTTCAAATAAAGGAGTGTTGTTTAAAATCTAAAAAGATAAACACCCTTTTTATCAAACACTCTTTAATTAGATAAAAATCTTTAATTAGTTAAAAATCTAACGAGTTCGGCTAAATCGTGTAGACACATAAATTTAATATGGTATGTTTAAATTTTAATCAATCAAAAAGTGTGTGTGGGAGAGTGAATTGCGCATAATTTTTCCAAATACAAGGTGGCTTTATACATATGTAGCTTAAATTTGTAGATTTCTGATACAAAATAAATAATATTTTAACCATGGATTCACTGTCAAAAACTCTTTTCGGTCCTTAATATATAATTTTTTTCTTCAATTTTTTGTCTTATTTATAAGAAAATGTCATATTGTTTCACAATTTTCTATAAGGTTCGATATATTTATAAAAACATTCAAAAAGTTACAATAATTAGTGACTACATTGGTTTTGATGTTTTTTTATTTTCTTTTTTTAATAAGGACCGAAAAAGTATAAGGTGTTTTTAAAAGAATTTTTTTTAAGAAAGTACACGTTGTCCAACTTACCAAGAGAGAAGATAAATATTTATGTCGATATTAAGATTACCGATAATGCTATTTGAACGTAAAAGTTGACAACAGTGTGACACCTCGGTACTAGGTGAACAATATCTTCTTTAGTCAAACCTTTTTTTTTCATTCCATCTTTTAAATTTTTTACTTCCTCCGATCTTTATTATAAGAAACAATTGATTTTTTAGGTTCGTTGAACAATTAATGCATCTCGTTATAAATATAGATTAGATACATCACTTACACGATAAATTTAAAAAGTCAATTATTTCTTATAATAAGGACCAAAGAGAGTATTACATAAGAATTTTTTTGTAACACACAAATTGAGTTGTGTCATCAACGTATTTCACTACTTCATTCACCACACAAATGTATCTTATTAACTATGTAAAATAAACATTTTTGTGGTTAATTAAGCAGTCAAAGTGATTAGCAAAATTTACGATCCAAAAGTGGTTAACAACATATACATTTTTGTTGTTAATAAAGTATTGAAATTAGCTAATAACATAACTCAAATTTTATATTATAAAAATTCTGCTCTACAATAAAAACAAAAACATTTTTCTATATTAAAAAAGTGATAAAAAAATGTATTAATTCATTGTATAGATACGATACACAGTATACAATACACATGTGTCGTATTGTTGTCATATTTATGTGTTCCAATACCATTAAGCAAGATAGATTTTTTCAATCTTAAAAAAAATTGAGATTTTCAGAATAATAAAAAAGTGGTTTCTTCTTCACACACTCTTTGAGTAGTGGAGGTATTTGCTAATTTTTTTTGTCTCTCATTTTGTTATGACTTCTAATTGATTTGTTACTTAGGATTATATAATTGATGTTTTTTGTTTGGCTTTTTACCCTGCAGGTTGCTCTGGATCTATCATCATGGGTATGTATTCAACATCATCTATTCAATTTTCTGCTCAAATTTTATTGTGGTTGATCAATTTTGTTTAATTATTAAAAATCCACTTATTTGTTTTTGCTGCTCCCCAACTTCATCATGTTCCTCTTCTTGTTTTGTTCATGTGTATGATGTGATGAGCATGCATAATTAAGACCCCTTTAAACTTCACCCCCTCCCCATAAATGTTAGATCTTAATTTCATTTTTTTTCATGCTAATTATATTTAATACACTTCTCATTTTCTCATCCATAATCAAATCTTCATATTTGGATTGTATGTTTGAATGAGAAACATAGGATACACAATTGAGAAATTTTAGTAGTTGGATAAAGATCAGACCACTCATATTTTTATTTTATCAGATTTAGTTTAAAATATAACTTCGAATGAGTCATCTTTTTATCATCAAATGATCAAGATCTGAGATTACTTGTCTTTGTGTAGACATTAAAATTAATTTCATTCTTTATTGATATGACTTAATTGTCAATATTTTTTTCAAACCTCATTTTCTTAGACATGACATCATAACCCTCACATGTGGGTACCTACCCAAACACATCTTGGAATTGATGGAGAAATCCTTTTTAGATTGGGTTTGAGTTGGGTTTTTCCCCTCCCAATATTCAAAGTTGGGAAAAAAAATAAGGGGTGTTGATATCCGCTTCGAACCCGTCTCACTGGTGTGTGTACACAACAACATACACTTATTCTCATTTTTTTTTAAAAAGGGGAAGGAGAAATTTTTATAAACCAAAGTAACATTTCACAACCAACCTTGAGGGGATTCAAACTTAGTAAAATTGCAAAGCTAAACTCTTACCATTGAGTGAACACCTCAAGTGTTATACTGGTTATTTTTTTAATACTAAATTATATACTATTAATATTATATCATCTCAATAGAAAATATGATTTTAATATAACTTTATTCTATTAAATCGAATTTGCAAATCATTTGCATATATGATATGCGAATTCGATTGTGAATCCTTCCACATGTGTCAATTCGTGTTGGCGAATTTATTCATTAACATTATTTTTTCTTAAGGATAGTTAACATTATTTTTCCTTTTCCTTAAAAAAATTATTTTTTCTTTAAAAATACATTATTTTTGTTTTTGCATTGAAAACATATCTTAGATATGCTTTAATTTATTTCACAATGATATAATAATTATCTTTTCTTTTTATTTGTTGAATAAAATTGACTATTTTTCCTTAAATTGTTTCGACCATTTTTATGTACTAATTTTCTTTTAATTGACACTTTTGTTAAAAGAATACACCCTTTTAAATAAATATTTATAACACACTACCAAAGTATTATTTGATATGCAATTATATTTATAAAGAATAGAAGAAAAAAAAGACTATTTATTCAAAGCTTAGAAGGCGTTCTTAGCGAGGTCAAAATATACCTTTTGTATTTGTTACAATTGGTGTGGTTTTCTTTTGAAATACATCTAAAATAAGGATTTCAAATTATTAGTGGTGATCGTTGGATCATAATAAGAGGTGTGGATGTTTTACTTTTCTAAAACTAAAATCCTAAACTTGAAATATGGACCATCTGATCTTGATCTAATAGTCGTTGACTTATTGATCATGTGAATATGAGATTTCAGCGACGAAAGGAATTCAATATACACGAAGAGTAGTGTTCTTTTCTGTATTTTGGTGTTGTTCATCTTCCTTATGCCTTGGTGTTTTCTATTTTTTCATCCTTTTACATATATGTTTGGAATATTGCGTATAATCTCTTCTTCTTTCAATTTTGGTTTTCCTTTTAGGCTCTGAAAGAAAACGAGTTAGGTTTGAAGATGAAGAAGAATTCATTGAGAAAAGAAAAAGTAGCAGAGTCCTTGCTTTGGAAAAGAAAAAGCAACAAGAAAAAGAGAGAAAATCAACATTAGAATTTGAAAAAAGAAAAAACTCAACCAAAAATAACGCAGAAAAAGGCAAGTCAATAATCAGTGATAAAGAGCACTTGGGTGATTTTAATGAGGATGATAAGCATGATGAACCAACCAAGAAAGGATGCAACAAAAGAGCATTGTATGCAGAAATATCTTCATTTAAGGTGTTCTATTTCCATATTTTTTATTCTAGGCGAAAGTGCATTTTCCCCCCCTAAGTTTCAAAAAGTTGCGATTTTGGCCCCCTATGAAGAAAAAAATTACCCCTTAATTTTACAAAACGTTGTAAAGTTGCTGAGAAGACAGCACATGCCCCAAAATAGGGGGCCAAAATTGCAATTTTTTGTAAAGATAAATTGCTAAAATAGCTTATTTCCCTAAAGATAGAGGGTCAAAAGATCATATTTCCATAAAGTTAGAGTGTCAAAAGAACATATTTCCCTAAAGATAAAGGGCAAAATTTTCATTTTTTTTAATAAGGGACCAAAATCGTAACATTTTAAAACTTAGGGGGAAAAGTGCACTTTAACCATTATTCTATTGATTTCCTATTTTTTTTAAGTGTTGCATTTGAGTTAAATAATGAACATTTTATACATGTGCATGTTTTGTATTTATTTTGTTTCTTACTCACTTTCTCTTCAATTTTGAAGGCTGTGCAAGAAGGAAGGCATCCCCATTATAATGAAAGTACTTCAATAAATGGTATATGCTTGTAACTTTTTTTAGTTGCATTGCATCTCTCAGTGTATCTAACAATAACACATTTGATATTTATAATAACAATTTTTGTTTGCATTTTTAGCCTCATCTCTGAATAATGTACCTGACAAGCATTTCTTGGAAAATGTTCTTGATATCCTACAAAGGTGAAAATCATATAAGCTTTGCACTTTGCATCACTTACTTTTATTCTTACACATCATACACAGTTTTGAAAAATATCCCACAAAGGCAGAGAGGAATTGTATTTCATCTCCCATTTTAATGTTCAAAACTGTAACGCCCTATTTCTATTAAAGCGATAAAACACGCGAATAAAGCATTTATTCAAGAAATAGACGCTACGTCTTCACATCAAAATTCAAACAACATGCATATATAAGATTTCTCAACAGTCGCAACAGATATAATTCATACATCTCCAAAATATACATGTCATAAGATCAATATACATCATCATATAAAATCTCCAAATCCCGACACGTGTGCAAAATCTCAACAACATAAACCAACGTCAAAATAAAAGACAAGACGACATCCTAATCAAAGCCCTAAGCTAAGACTCGAAAAACAGATAGACGAGGTAGCTCCGCTATCCTCAAGCACTCACCAAGTAAGCAACAAAACTAATCCTGCACGCCGTCTACCCATTCATACAAATAGGTAGGCGGTCCACCACAGACCACTGGGGGTTAGCTTCACATCAGTCATAATCAACATAAACAAACATAAGTATTCTAGGATTTCATGCATAACACATATACATACTCATCCCTCCTAGAATATTAACATCACATGAATATTGTCCCACATTCCATACACCTCAAGCTATCACATTACTAACATAGCATAGCAAGCATATTCAATCTCTAATCAGGTCATCGACACAAGCTCATCATTTATCAACATCAAACAATGAAAGAATTGCTCACCTTATTCTTCATTTAGCATACTTAACTCAACAATTACAATTCATCATTTCAAAGTTATAAGCAAGCAATCATCATTATCAAATAAATCACCACATCATATGTATATACATACATATACAAATCTCACCTCATTACTATTACCAAAATAATTATCATCAAATACATTCACCAAGTCACATATTCAATTATGACACAATTCACCAACTAATCAATTTCAAATGTCACAAGTATGTATTCATCAAACACACTTATCATCAACAATCAACATTCACATGCAACAATTAAGACTCATGCTAATGTGATATGCGCCTATACACGACACATATATGCATGTGGTACCAAACTCCTCCAAGGTCGTCACCTCATGATGCAACAAAAACATCATAGTCAACGGCTATATGAATACAAGTATCCGGTCAACGGCAATATGGATATAACATCTGACACGACATATGATGCATGAACATATGACTCAATCACCCATGCATATGTTCACAACAATTCAACGGCTATAATCAACGGCTATATGTATATACATGCATTCATCGCCAATCACACCCAAATTAGCATGTATAAACTCACCAACAACAATCAATATCATTTGCATACAATAATTCAACAACATAATTCATCATCATGATTCAGCATATATGCATTCACCAACAATATCACCATCAATTAACATGTATGCAAGTAATTAACATCAACAACATTATTACCACTCAACAACTCTGTATAGTTTCTCACGATTCAACACCCAACAACCATTCATACATCTTCATATAATCATATAAAACAATCCACAAAAGATAAGCAAGGCAATCGGTCTTAAAGACCATTTTCGACAAAGTTCGTCTCTCATTTTACAACTTTAAAAACAATTGAGACAATGAACCAAAACCAAGTAAACAAGATCCAATGCCTCAACTATGTATACGCCTAGATCACATATGAGTGCAGTAGAGTATACATGTGCGTTTCACCGGCCAACTACAACAAAATTATCAAAAATCACAAGGTTACGACAAGTTCGTATCATTTCTTCTATATTGCAAAACCAAATCATTTTCAAAACAAAACCAAGTTAGAATCAAGCTATGATACTCTTAGAAGCTTAATTATAAATTGATTGAATAAGGTTAGGTGTTTGAAATCCATTGGCGTGCTTAAAAGTACACAAAAACACGAAAAAATGAGGTTTCAGAATTCTGCAAAACTGACACGGTCGCGTCATCAGGACACACGGTCGTGTCACCTCACCAGTACAACAAAATGCATTTTTACGTTTTCGCGCATAAAATCTTGTTTTCGAATCCGATTTCAGTTCCGTTTTCGCCAATGCACTCCTAACACTTAGACCATACAAACCACACTTGAAAACTTGACATTTCAACATTAAAACAACTTAATCAAACTCATCCCAAAATGACTTATTTGGCAAAAGCTCTTAAAACGACTTTTACTCAAAAACCCGTTTTCTCCCCAAAATGATTTCTCTCCAAGACAAAGTGATTAAAACAGAAAATCATATCATCCTAATTCATTCTAACAACCTCCTTAACTCATTCAACATCATCAAATCAAACTTCCTCATTATCAACCCATTTTCACAAAAATTGCAAAATCACCACAACTCAATCACAACAATACTTTCATCAACACCCAAAGCATAAATTGATGAGAACATCATAACACCACAACAAATACATCATATAATCATGATCTCCCCATCATTCAACAGCCACAACATCATTTTTCATCAAATTGCACAAAACCAACAAATTATACATATATACACATCTTGAGCATGTAATTTTATCATCAACAACTTAATTATCATTAAATTCACATACCCAAACATTACATCAAAACCCAAGCACGAATTCACCAATTAAATTCACAATTAATCACTTTTCACAAATAAGCACTTATGGGTTTAAGAAGAAAAAGAGATTATACAAAAGATTATGAATGAAAACTAGGCCGCTTACCTCAATAAGCAACAAACCTAGCACAAGCTTCAATTGAGCTCCTATGAGTTCTTCAATCCTTCTCTCTAACCCTTCTTTCTTCCTCTTGCCCCTTTTCTCTTTCTCCGATTATACAACCCTACTTTTTTTAATGACTAATACTTATATAGCCTCTACACTTTGGGCTTAACCCTCTTAGTGTCCTAATGGGCTCACAACATTAATAAACTAACTTCCAAAGTTTCTATCTACAAACGGTTAAAAGTTATCGAATAATTATCGGTCCAAAACTAATTATCACTACCGAATAGTAACTTAGTAAAAATAATGGTTCTCACTTGAAACACTAAAAATAACTCTCACCATGAAATTACTAATTTACCCCTGCTCACAAAATGACCAAAATACCCCTGAGTCTAAAATGACCATAATACCCTTCTAACACCGAAATCCACTAATCCTAACCCAAAATACACACAGAGGCAATTGATCACATATAAAGACATAAATAAATAACAAAAAAAATCTAGCGAAAAATGGGCTGTTACAAAAACCATTTCCCGTATTTTATCTTAAAATTAGAAAATAAAGATTCATTAGTATTTTTCTACACAAAATTGTCACTAAAAATTTATACTCTCTGCAGAATAAAATATAAGCAAGATGAACTCACTTTTCTCCGGAATAAAATATAAACATATCTTAACAACTTCTATCTTTTTCAATGATATCATCTCCAAAATACCTCATATTTCCTTTTTTTTTTTTTACAAACCTTTCTATATTTCTAATGACCCAATTTATTAGTCATTTAGGGCTTTCTATATTTTGTTAGAAATTAAATCAAGCATAACTCTAGAAGACTTGAGAAGTGGGGCACCGCCTATGTTCTCTTTATCACCACTGTTTTGGGAATTACTTAATGCATAAGGATATTTACTTAGCTTATAAGAT
>Ga0315914_1011086_pt1 | contig 10950 bp, 5 predicted proteins | sample MpolenodulesMG_FD_203920 | JGI IMG/M metagenome (GOLD analysis project Ga0315914, IMG submission 203920) | Medicago polymorpha root nodule microbial communities from Los Angeles, California, United States - elongated nodules | ecosystem: Host-associated > Plants > Roots > Nodule | place: USA... | reverse complement strand
AGCTTAGGTCATGTGGAGCTTGATGAATGTATAAAAATAAAAACATATATCTATAGAATGCTAGTAATTTTAGCTGAAACGAAAAATACAGTAAGAAAATGCAAGCATGTGTATACCTCATTGACATAGAACTCGCAGCAAATGGTACGGTATTGAAGCCTTTTACTCATTCATGATCTTGTCAACATCAGTTGTTGGACTAGGGTCCAAAGGAGCTGGTTAAAAATTAAGAGTAGAGAATCAGACAAAAAATTATATAGCAAAAAATTAAGAGCTGGTTAAAAATTAAGGAGTAGTAGTGCAAGAACAGAAGACATAGCATAAAAAATATGAAATATGTTTGCTCACCCTTCAAGCAATGGAGTGCAAGCAGGGTTTTGAATTCACGGTAAAACATGGTGGCTGAAGTTTTGGATCACTTAGAATCAAATACAATGAAGGGGTGTAGGCATTTTTGCATGCGCAGGCCATCCATTTATATAGGGCAAAATGCATTGACATCATGTATGCATGGGGAGCTTAAACTCGGTTTTAATGCATTTAGTTAGGTGGTTAGAAACCCAAAGGTCTCTATAGTTATGTCATGTGCATATAGGAGGGAAATGAGGGAATTCAAATTTTAAACTTTGAACATAGCAATTAATGATGTGCTGATGGCTTGCATGACACACCTAGGATTAATGTTTTGGGAGGGAAATTAACCAAGTGATTAGGGTTAAGCAATTGCTTGACCTAATTAGCTTTTAGAGAAAATATGATATGATTTACTTAGCCTAACTTATTGTTAATTTATGATAGATAAACACAACAAATAGATCATTGATTTAGTGGATCTCATTGAGCTATCGCATGTCAATCTCTCACATGAATGGACAATTATATGTTTTTTTGACAAAAACAAAACGATATTCATTCGTTCAAATTGATAGAATACATTAGATGTAATAACATGCTCAAGATAGCTAAAAATATAAACGGTGGATCTACGAACAAACTCACGACATCTAAGTTAATAGCATACACGACAAAATACTTATCTTATATGTATATAATTTTGGAGATAGTCTAAACTAGTCAATTTAATTTCAACTAGTAAGATGTGAGTGACTAAATTTACAGGTTTTTATGAGTCCATCTCTAAAGATGCACTTTTACTATTTTTAGTACAAAAAATATTTTTACAATAATAAAAAATAAAAAATAGATTAAATATTTTATTACAATTTATTAAAAATAACAAGAATCACCACTAGACCAGATCCCTATCAAACGCTCATTATTTTTTATATATACTTTAGAAACTAAATTAACAAATTTCATATACTTTAAACAATTTATTATATAGTTTTGCCTCTAGATTGAAGATAGTACTAATTGATAATTTATTCATAAATTATTTGTCGGCCAACAACTTAATTAGCATAGCCCAACGATTCGAATTTAAAAAAAAAAAGTTTATAATTTGTGCTTAGCCCAATATATATCTCTAAGATATAGTACTTTTTTTTTCTTTTTTTGAGAGGATCGCTAAGATATACTTGTATCGTTGTTGTATACTGAAGTGGTATGGCAAAACCCTATAAAGAAAAATGAAAAAGACAGGCAAAATCGCAATAGAAGTATACGTTACGGATTGGTACTCTCCGGAGACTGGAGTTTAGACATTGGAGGGACAAGTAAGAACCTAACTAACCATTAAAAGATAAATGCGAAACAATTTAGATCTTTGCAACTTTATTTCTTTTTCCTTTTACTCGGAAAAACAACTCTTCACCCCAATTTTTATGTTATGTTTTTTACATCTTGATTTATGCCATGTAAAATGGGTATACTTTTATAGCAAAATAGCTAGTAAATACAGAAAAAACAATCAACAATATTGAAAATGTACGTAAAAATTATCTTACAAAATTGTATGAAAAAGACAACATGTTAGTTAGAAGAGTAATTGATATCACATACACAACAAATCTATTATTTTTCACTTTACAATATTTAAAGTAATAAGTTGGACTGAAAAATAGCCGAGACAAACTCAATTCAACCCAAGTCAACTCTATAAGAATTGACTAAGCTTAAAACTTGGCTTGAGTTAGGTACAAGCATAAGGTGTATAAATAGATAGAACCTAATATAAATATCAAACCTGCATAAATATGAAGAAAAAAAAAATTTAAAAACTACATATCCAACCACAAACACTTTAAAGCAAACTAGTTGAATTATATATATATATATATATATATATATATATATATATATGTCAAATTCAGTTAACTTAGTTTTCAACTCAAGTGTAACTCGTTTAGTTTATAAACCAAGTTCAACAAATTAATTGTTGATTCGAGTTTCAAACTATGTTCGAATTAGATTGGTTCATCGTCAACCATATTAATGGTAAATACACACAAGTGTTTGTTTGATATCGCGGCGATTTAAAAAAAAAACACAGTACAAGCTAATAATTTCAAAGATATCTTATATTTAAGACAATTGTTTGCCAATGAATATTGCTTATAATTAGAAAGTGAAGGATTAATAATTAAGTTAAATGATTTAATACATAAGTTATTTGAATAATTTTCTTGAATGAGTTCAAATATTTTATAAAATTAACATTAAAAAATTTATTATATTTAAGTATGTAATTTTTTTTTCATTTGAGAATAGTTAATATATAATAATGAATATCTATTTTAGTCTTAGGATATTTTTGTTAAAATTACGCGAAAATCTTTTTTTAATACAAAACAATACCTCAAATCTTTTTTTAATATCAAACAATAACTCAAATAATATACTTTAAAGCACACATTGAAAACCAATAAAAATGTATATAAATGTAGATGTAGACCACGTCACCATATTAAAGATGTATATAAATGTATATAAATGTAGATCACGTCACCAATAAAAATGTATATAAATGTAGGTCAATCGAAAAACTTAAAATATTGCAGTTTAACGATGAAAGAGTAAGCAACAACTAATATTTGCCATTAATAACTTAAAACCCTTATTTCATTTTTGTTTCAATCAAGCAAAAGAACCATATTAAAAACTAAGATCACGTCACCAATATGATGATGGTAGAGTTGGCAACATCAATTTACTCAGAAAAGTAATTTAGGTTCAATTCATGCAGTCGCATATTCGGAAGATATAGTCAAGCGATCAATTACAAAAATCAGATTTTCAATTGTTAACTCAAAAGTTAATCTTACAGAGGATTCAAATTGGTCTACAAGTTGGTCAATATATACGAGAGCGTGTTTGATATTTTTCACACATCATAAAAATTTTAAGATGATAGAAGGAGAAATCAACAACTTCATAATGGTATGGAGTGTAGCAACGATATTATTTTGCTACAGCTACACAATAGGGAAGTTGATTCCCAAAGGCAAGGTAAGACTTGTAACCCTAATTCCACCCATAATCATCCTCCTCCTTCTCCCTATGAGACTCACCATCGTCCATCTTGTAGGCCCTTCTTCATTCCTCCTTTCTTGGCTTTCCACCTTCAAACTCTTCCTCTTTGCATTTTCCAAAGGCCCCCTCTCATCCAACCCTCCACTCTCTCTCCCTCATTTTCTCCTAATTGCCTCATTTCCCATCAAGTTAGCAAACCATGCAAACCAAACTAAAATAAAAGTTGCACCTATAAATTGTCCTAGTAAGTTAGTAATCATTTTCATTTTCTCTTATTATTTTATTCATCTATATGATAAGAAAGAAAATTTTCATCCAATAAATTTGATGATCTTATACACTCTCCACCTCTATGCGGGATTAGAAATCTTTCTTGTATTGATTAGTACATTATCTAGCAAACTTCTTCTAGTAGAGTTGGAGCAACCTTTCAATAAACCATACATAAGCACATCAGTGCAAGACTTTTGGGGAAGAAGGTGGAACATCATGGTCACGCGAATCTTACACCCTACCGTATACGAACCAATGGTGAATGCTTCTAGCCATTTCATCGGAAGAAAATGGGCCCCACTCCCTGCTGTGATGGCAACTTTTACAGTCTCAGCGTTGATGCATGAGTTAATATTTTATTACATAAAACGTGAAAAGAAGGATACATGGGAAGCTTGGGAACCATGTTGGGATTCAATGTGTTTTTTCTTCATCCATGGGATTTGTTTGGCTCTTCAAATTGCATATAAGAAAGTATTTGAACCGAAACGTGAATTGTTGCCAAGGGTTGTGTCTTGTATACTTACAATGGTTTTTGTGGTGTCTACTGGAATTTGCCTCTTTGTGCCGGCTCTTGTTAGGTGTGGTGTGTTTGAGAAGGCAAGAACAGAATCAATTGTCTTTGTTCAATTCGTAAAGAATATGTATGTTCAACGTGGTCACTCTCTACATGAAGGATGATCCATCTTGTTACATGTAGTTTTTTTTTGTTTAGGGCTTTCTCTTTTCCTTAATAATTTTATTTTCGACATATTGATGAAATTTGTTTAGATGTGGAACATAAGAATAATTTAAACTTGCAATGCATGTGTATTCTTCAAGGGAAATGATATTTTGGATCACAAGTTTGACATCAAAATTCGATAATAATTTAATGGTTAATTCAACATAAATATGTGATAAATCATGTTCAAATTGATGAATGTAACAATGTGTCATAACTCATTAATCATCTACTTAATTCAATTAGCCAAAATTTTGAACTTTGTTAACCACAAACTTCACATGCATATCTATTACATTTATTAATTCAGACCCTCAAATTATCTTCTTAACAGTACAATGATGTCCACAAACACAAAATTTTGCTACCTTAATTATAATCTGATGTGTACACTCTCCTCAATGTCTATCCCTCTTTCATATTGCATTTTACTTTCATGTACGGAGGGAGGTGTGCAGAAAATTTTCCTTCCTTCTCCGGTATTAAGGAATCTAAGAATTAATTGAAGAATATTTTCAAGGGTTAATATATCTTTACCTCCTGTAATTTGGGCGAATTTTGATTTATCCCCCTGTAAAAAAAAAGTTTAGATTCCAACCTTGTAAAATAAGATTCTTTGATTTTAGCCCATAACTCATGTGACTGTGCAGAATTGCTGACGTGGCGAGCTGAGTGGCATGCTGACTGTGCATATCTGATTATGTGGCATGCTGATTGTATAATTAGTTTTGTTTTTCATTTTTTTAAAGGTACACATGGCATTTGGGCCTATCTTTTTTTTAAAAAAAAAATCAGGATATTTTTTTTATTATGAAAAATATTTTCCAAATTTTTTTAAAATTTTGAAATATATACGAAAAATATATATTTCAAAATTTTTAAATTTTCCATAATTTTTTAAAATTATTTTCGAAAATTTTGAAATATATATTTCAAAAAAAAAAATCAAATTATTTTAGAAAATTTGGAATATATATTTTTTGAAATTTAAAACAGATTTTTTTTTCGAAAAAGAAGTTTTTTAAATGTTCTCAACAAAAAAAAATCTGGAAATATTTTTATTTTTAAAAATATGGATACAAATTTATTTAAAAATTTAGGAAAATTTAGATTCTTTTTCAAAATTTTATTCCAGAATATTTTTTACGATGTGTTACAGATTTGAGAATATTTTTTAATATTTAAATTTATTCTTATCTATTTGTTACGTGTGTTATTCTTACTATATTTCGAATGTTTTGAAATTTTTTTAAAATAATCGAAATTAAATTAAAATTTTAAAAATATTCGAAAAAAATAATATAAGCTAATTTTTGAATGTTTTGGTAAAAAAAATAATATTTTTTTGAAAAAAATCCAATTTTTTTTTGCTTTTTTTTAAAAAAATTGATTTTTTTTCTTCTTGTTTTTAAATTTTTGAAAATTAATTTTCAGTTTTTTTTTATCTTTTTAAACCATTACACACATGTCAGGTTTTAAAAAAATTAAAATTAAAATAAGTATACAGTGGCATGTCACGTCAGTGTCCATTACACACGTATCAAGTTTTAAAAAAAATAAAAATTAAAATAATTACACAGTGGCGTGTCACGTCAGCATCTGAATGGGGTCAGGGGTGTTTTGTGAAGAATCTTCATATTATAGGGTTAGAATCTATACCTTTTTTTACAAGGGGTAAACCGGAACTCGCCCAAATTACAGGGGTAAAGACATATTAACCCTATTATCAATTAGTGTATACATGTCATAGACGGTTAGTCTATTATTTGGAAATGGATCTTCTCCATGGTTTCACAAAACAATAGACGCATAACATCAAAAGATTCTATTTTGATGCAAGGGTTTTGAAAATTAAAATATAATCAATTCATCATCTTATTTTATTGTTTTTTTAAAATCAAATATTTGTTTGGATACGTAAATGTTATAGTTAGGCTAGAACTTTTGATATATATTTTCAAAGCACAAATTACAAAAAATATAGCATCAAACCGCGCGTTAGTTTGAATATAAATTGTGGTTCATGGGTATCATGTATATTTGAGCACATGAAAATAATGTGTCAAGTTTCGAATATAAGTAAAAATTGATTAAAGAAAGTTGATGTATTTGATCCAAACTTTGGATCAAATACATCAATTTCTTTGACAATTTTTTGCTTAAATTTATCATTGGATATATTTAAAACAATTTAAATGGTTAATGAATGTATATGTATATTTGACACTCGAAAAATTATTGTTAACTACACCCTAAATTTTAATTAATTGTGTTGAATGAATGGTTAATATGAGATGCGATGTCTTATTATATTCATTAACCGTCTACGAAATGTAATAATGATGTATTCAATATTATGTTAATCTTAATTATTGTTAAATTTTGATTTCAAATTTATGTGTCAAAATAACCTATTTCACCATCTCATCCTTTAATCTGGGTAGCTTAGTCTTATTAAACTTGTGGCACTAAATAGTCCACTTTTGGAATTCTATATCCATCCTTGCTACAATTTATAATGAAAACCGACAAAATGCACATTTGAATCCAAAAAGATATAGTGACGCATTTTGTTGTCTGCGTGCCTTCCATTCATGTGTAAGTAATTTTTTTTATATATTATTTATGAATGACGCATCAATAGCGGATTAAAGGTTCCGGTTATTGCACCAATAGAAATTTTTTATCAAACATAAAAATAAGCAAAGCAATATGTATACAAGACAATTTTATGATCAATTTGAAACTTTGGAAGAGACAAAGACATAAGGAAGAATATCCACCGCAAGTCTGAAACTAGGTTCCTCTGCGGTTTCAAATGAATAGAACGAAGAAAACGAGTCTTCTTCGCTATTAATATTATAATAACCCTTCAATGACGCTTCTTCTTCATCATCTTCTTCTTCTTCGCAATAAGGCTCTTCTGGTTTGTAAAATATAACAGTGTGAGGAAGTTTAAAGTTAACTCTCTTCTTCTGTGATTTACCACATAAGTTATTTGTAATTAATGAACAATTTGATGTTAATCCTTCATCAACAAGTTCTTCTTTTTCACGATGGTTCTTTGTTTTTTCCAATAAGCATAAACTATCTTGAGCTAATTCACTTATTAAAGATCCACCACGGAAACGTGTTGAACAAGGATGCACTCTTTTCCTCGACTGTTTCAACTCTGGAAAAGCTAATATCCATTCTTCTTCTAGAGCCAAATTCTTATCAATGGTAGTTTTCTTCTCTGTCTTCCTTTTGAAAGTTTTTGTTAACTTTGTTATGTTCTGTTTGGGTTTGATACAGTCCTTGACGCATGACCCTGACAGAGTACATAGCTTTGCACCCATAATTATAACTATGATAATTATAATTATGATAAATATATTTAAGAAATTATTAGAAGAATTAATCATGAAATTAAGTAAGAGCTAGCATAATGAGTTTAATGAACTCATGATTTAGTATATAGCTTTTGGGTTTGTATATATAATGACATTATGGTTATGAGACGGAGAAGTCTAAAGAAAGAAATGGATCTTCACGACCATAATAGAAGCATGGTTAATATCATCACAAGTGTTTGTATTTTTCTAAGTACTACACAGTTGGAATTTTTTATTTTGTTTTCTTATGGTTTTAAAATTCTATTTTGGATATGTGGCGCTTGGAATTGCAATGTGAGGACAACAGAAACGTTATTTCCAATTTTTAATCACTTGGATAACAAGAAGCCATAGTTTCTAGTTAGGTTCATCATCCCACATCCTAAGTTTGATGGAATCTGATTTTGACAAAAATTTGGTGGTAATAATGAGGGTGTGGTAAATCACAAAAGAACACAATTACTAACAAGGAAAAAAAATGGTTGATTCAAGTCTGTTCCATTGTGTCTTTGTTAGTAAAATTGATCCTTAAGGTAGTTTGGTAATAAAAGAGGAGTGATATTTGAACAACCATGATTTACAAAGAAAAAGTAGGTATTTGTACAAAAACCAAAGCAATAGAGAGATAAAGAAAAAAATAATGAGTATGAGAGATAAAATTGTCACAAAAGTTATCACAAAATAGATGTTCAAATATCATTTATCGTAATAAAAATCCCGTAAAAGCAACAACAACATGGGCATCAGCATGACATTTCAAAGCTCTCCTAGTTAGTAACTGAAAAAATTGGAGCGATGAGCGACTGTGGTCGGGAGAGAGAAAGCCGCGGTTACCAACGGCACCACCGTGGGCCACCGCGCCGGCAATCACCTTCGCCGGAAGTAAGGTACAAAGGGGGGGCTCGGGGTCCAAGCAGGGTGCCACCAAAAGGGGGGGGATAGGGGTGACTGGCTTGTCGCGAGACCGCGACGGAGGAAAGCGCTGCAACAGGTTGAAGACAGACGGGACAGGCTTCGGGAGGAGCAACGGCATGGAGGTTCGAGACGGCACGGGCAGTCTAGGGTTAGGGATTTGTGTGGTTCGACTGATTGGGATTCTGACACGGAGGATCCAGACGCGTTCTGTGACAAGGTGCTGACTCACGACGGTCGTGTTGTCCTACAATACTCTCGTCCAGGAAGGTATGATGGTGATGGGGTGCGCAGGTCTGGCCGCCGCTCTCAGGTGGTGGTTCCGTGATCGTTTTCACGCCAAGTGGAAGCCAGGTTGCGTGTTGCCTCCGTAGGTGCAGAGGCTTAGGCAAAGGGCAATCAACGCTGGCCTTCAAGGCAGCCTGGAAGAGTGGTGCGGGAGTAGAAAGATGGGGCTGGCACAGCTGCTACACAAGATCAAAACAGTGACAAACATGCTGCTTTTCACGATGTGCCGAGACAAGCTACAGCTGTTCAACATGGCACAGTTCCAAACTCTATCACATTTTATTTTTCAAACGTTCCGAACGATATATCGTATAGCTCGTTAAGGAAAGGTTTTGAGGTTTGTGGTATTATGAAGGACATTTATCTGGCTAGAAAACGTAATGTTAACGGAGCTGTTTTTGGGTTTGTTCAATATAGTAAAGTGAAAGACGTCGATAAACTATTAAAAGCTGTAAACAATGTTTGGTTTGGTGATTATAAGGTGGTTGCGAAGGTGTCGACTTTTGATCGTAATGGTAACAAACGAGGTGATGGTAAGGATCGTGGAGAGGGAGGAAAAAATAGTGACGGTGAAAAAAGAAGGATTGAGGGAGAAAAAATATATGAGGGAGAAAAAAGAGAGGTAGTCGGTCAAGCTCGTGATGTTGGGGGTGGAGGTACGTTTGAGGAGCAGGGTGAGGGGTTTGTGTATGGCGGTAAAAAGATGTCGGAGGAGGTGTACGTGGATAGGGTTTTTAGAGGTACCGAGTTGAACAAACATTGCAAGCAAGTTTATATACCCAAGTATAGCTCTTCCGTAAATGATGTGACTTGGGCGTCGAAGGGAATGGTGGTGTCTGTTTTGAATGGGGATGCCATTCCGGTGTTACAACGTCGGATTTTTGATGCTGGTTTTGAGAAATTGGTTCTTATTCCGTTGGGTGCAGACAAGGTTTTCCTTCGCTTGCTTGATGACGGAGACGTGAGTCGTCTCTTATCGGAAGCGGCTGAATTCTTTAATAACTTTTTTTCCAAGCCAGTAAGATGGAATAAAGGGATGTGTTTTCGTAAAAGAGGTGCATGGGTGAGAATTTATGGGGTACCACTTCATGCGTGGAACATTGATTTTTTTAAATTATGCTTATTTGACTGTGGAAATTTGCTGAGAATTGATGACATTACTGTCGATCGTGATCGCTTTGATTATGCCCGTATTTTAGTGTCTACGTCATCTTTGGAAATTATTAATACCAAGGAGTGTGTAATGGTGGATGGGGTGCTTCTTGATTGTCATATTATTGAAGAGTGGGGTTTTTCTTTGGGAGAAGATGCTTGTCTGCTTGATGAAGAGGGTTCTCTAAATGATGTTAATTCCGAAAAACCAGAAGCTTCTGTTGAGGATGTTGATTGTGGAGATGTTAATGACCTTCTGAATCATCTTTCAGAGAACCTGAACAAGGAAGTTATGTTACAACAAGGTCAAGACCTGTCTTTGGTTGAACCTGTGCCTGCAAATGTGAATTTCACAACTTCAACACCTACGGATCCCTTAAAGCCGCAGGGTGTGGAGAATATATTGAAATTATCGACTCTGGATCCGGTTTCAAAGGAAGTATTGCCTACGGGGAATTGTAATGATGGTGCTCCGCAAGGGGATAAGGATGTTGGTGTGGACGGCGGTTTTCAGCCAAGGGGCCTCTTGAAAGGTGAAAATAGAGTTGTTAAACGTACATCATCTTGCCCTCCAGCCAGGGCTCGGTCCACATCTTCTGGTCCATGGAGTTTGGATTTTGTGAATCGACGCAAACAAAATGCGTCTGGAGTCCCGGTGAAGACTAAGCGTAACGACTCTGACACATGCTATGCTAAAGTACCGAAAACTAAGAAAAAAGGTAGTGGCTATCTACGTCATTGTGCGCAGAACTTGAAACGAATTGCTAGACTCTCTGATAAAGACAGAAAAGAGGT
>Ga0315914_1011084_pt1 | contig 10951 bp, 5 predicted proteins | sample MpolenodulesMG_FD_203920 | JGI IMG/M metagenome (GOLD analysis project Ga0315914, IMG submission 203920) | Medicago polymorpha root nodule microbial communities from Los Angeles, California, United States - elongated nodules | ecosystem: Host-associated > Plants > Roots > Nodule | place: USA... | reverse complement strand
TATTCTATTCAATTACTTTACTGTGAAGCTTTTACTTTTACTTATGAGTTCTGGGACCAGTTTTAATGTGTCATTATTATTGAGACCAACAAACAAGTGGAAGACAAGACTAATTTTTAAGCCTGGATTTGTTCATGTTTGTTTTGCCACTAATATTTTTAAGGGTTTTTTCATGTTATACTGCAGTCTGTTGCTATTTTCTTCAGCCAGGTCATGGCTAATATTGGAGGAAACACTGCTGGTCCAGGTACATACAATCTTCAAATATGATATACTTCAGCCTGTTAAAATTTTAGATTGACTGTCACTGTTCGGAACTAATTTTTGGCTGTGTGTGTATGAAGGTGATGCTGTGGTCAATGTTTACATTAACCACGACAAAAAGTTTGCCTTTGTTGAGATGAGGTCCGTTGAGGAAGCTAGCAACGCAATGGCTTTGGATGGGATTATTTTTGAGGTTTAACGAGACTTCTCTCTCTCTCTCTCTCCTCCTTTCTTTTTTTGAAGTAAGTGAATGTTGATGATCGGAATCTAAATGAATTTGATTTAATTTTAATTTTAACTCTAGGGGGCACCTGTCAAAGTCAGGAGACCTACTGATTACAACCCTTCTCTAGCAGCTACGCTTGGCCCAAGCCAACCTAACCCAAACCTGAACCTTGGTGCTGTTGGCTTAACACCTGGGTCTGCTGGTGGACTTGAAGGTCCTGATCGCATTTTTGTTGGTGGACTTCCCTATTACTTTACAGAAACTCAGATCAGGGAGCTTTTAGAAACTTTTGGTCCTCTTCGGGGTTTCGATCTGGTGAAAGATAGAGAAACAGGGAACTCAAAGGGTTATGCATTTTGCGTATACGCAGACCTTGCAGTTACAGATATTGCCTGTGCAGCTCTGAATGGAATTAAGATGGGAGATAAGACTCTTACTGTTAGACGAGCTAATCAAGGTACAACCCAGCCTAAACCTGAACAAGAGAGCATTTTAATGCATGCACAACAGCAAATCGCTCTGCAGGTATAAAATATTGCCTCTGAAAATGTTTCTATTACCAATGTTGTGGTGCCCATTTAAAACTCTAATTGTTTTATACTTTCAATTTTGCAGAAACTTATATTTCAACCAGCATTAGTGGCTACAAAGGTGGTGTGTTTAACTAACGCAGTTGCTCCTGACGAGCTCAAAGAAGACGAGGACTTTGAAGAGATTATCGATGACATGAGACAGGAGTGCTCCAAATTTGGTAATTACTGATTTTATGTGCTGGTTTTCTACCTGCAATGCATGTTTATTAATTGCTTTATTTATTTATTTCACAGCCATTTTTAGTCCAACGTTCTTTGTATCAGGACTAACCTACACTCTTACTTTCACAACATGCGCAGGTACTTTGGTGAATGTTGTGATCCCTCGCCCACAACCAGATGGGGATCTATCTGGTGGAGTGGGAAAGGTCTGTATTCTGGATCTATTGTGGTAGAAATTTTTGTTGCCATGATACAATTTTTTTTCTTCTTCCAGTTATCATTCTTGTTTTCTTCATGATGATGACTATGATTACTGTTGTTATTATTATTATTATTATTATTATAAAAATTAAGGGTGCATTGCGTTTTTATTCTAGTGATATATTGATGTATAGTTACTGATGGAAAATGCATATATTTTGGATACCATTATATTTTGATGCATATATTTTTAAAAGTTCTAATCCACGAAATTGACCAGATAGAGTGCATGTTTTCTGTTCGCTTTTAGAGTTGTTTTTAAAGGGTTAAAATCCATCTGCGGTAAGCTGCAGAGCGCAGAGTAGTGAACTCAATTAGGACTTTAAAATATGCTTTTTGGTGTGGTTTGGGACTTGAAAACATCAGGGTTAGAGAAGTGGTAGCAAATACACTTTAAACACATTTTCCAAATTCCAACACACAGACACACTCCCTCTTTTGATTAAAATTCAAATACATCTCACTAATCTAGACGGGTCTCATAAATTTGGTGGAATCTTTTAGAATTTCAACCAATAAAAGGACTGGTAAAAATGTGTTAGTGAGTGTGATATCAGAGTTTCTGTCATGGTTATAGAGCAGTTGTCATGTAATATTGTGGGCAAACAAAGATTGACAACTTTTATGTTTTTCACATTTGCAGGTGTTTCTGGAATATGTAGATATTGAGGGTGCTACAAAAGCCCGCACAGGATTGAATGGGAGAAAATTCGGTGGAAATGAAGTAATAGCCGTCTTCTATTCAGAGAACAAATTTGCTCAGGGAGATTATGAAGGCTAATTGTCACAATGTCACTTGGATGATATATCTTAAGTTTTCATGTATGTTGTGAGATTTTCAATATACGTTTCTTTCTGTTATTTGTTGTAACCTTGAGTTGGGAGTGTAGAAACTGATGGCTTTGTTGTTAACTGAGTTTTTTCATTTGCACTTTTGATATAAATACACTGGTTGATAATCTGTGATATCTTATGCCCAATCTGATATCTTGATATATTTGAGCTGCTTGATTGAGTGACAGAATGTTCCAATCATATCAAAACAAAATGTTCGCATGTAAGCTAGCCTGCAATCGAATTAGATGTTAATATAAGTTTTTCGAAAGCCAGTTAAATAAAATCATACAGGAAACAAAATCAAACTATTTGAAAAATACAAAGCATAATTCCGTTAGTAAACCAAACTTTTGTTATATTTATATTTCAGTTTGGTTTAGAATGTTGTTTGGGTATAAGCAAAATTGTTTTTGCTCTTGTCATCACAACTTATTAGTCATTTAAGTTATTTTTAGTAGGTATGCTGGAAATAGTCTATTCCACTTTGTTGCATACCTTAGCAAGCCTTTGAAGATTTTTAAGTTATATTCATGTCATAAGTTTGATGGTTAAGCAAGGAGGACCGGAGAACTTTTGTTTTTCTTTGGTAATGTGAAAATGACCTGCTTGATTAGATTAATGTTAGGCTTGTTATATGAATTTGTGGGGGAGTGAGTACAAGCTCACATTCTTAAGGAATGATTTACTTTTTCAGTTGAGACAAGAGCCAAGAGAACACGAGAATACAAGTTATAGATGTTGAGAACAACATAACAATAACATTTTTCCTAGAGACATCTTTCTAATAGCTTGATAGCATGTCAAAGTAGCAATAGATGCCTTGAACATGTCCAAAGAGATATCTAGATTTGTTGATAGCATCACCAAATATGGCTTAGAAAATGCAGCCTTCATTTGTGCAAGGACATGTTTAAGGCATGGTAAAAATTTGGTGATTCTTTCTTTGTTGTTAAGAGATATCTACATTTGTTTAAGTTTGATTCTGCTGCCAAATTCCTTTTATCAATTACTGGTGCAAAAATTATAACAAAAGATACTCAAATCAAGTAAATAATGTTGTTACTAAAATACTATGTATTGCATTGGCTTTCATCTCAACCTTCATAGTGATAGCACTGCCCGTATAAACAATATTGCATACATCTTTCTTCATAGACCTCTTCCCAAATGACATAGCTATAAGTGACAAAACGAGAAAATCACTTAAAAATTTGCATACATTTGCATCATAGCTTCTTTGAAAATTTAGCCACACCAATTTCGAATGTCTATGTATGCCTGAAGTATCATTCCGCTATTACACACATGGTTTAATCATAGTCATAGCCAAAATCACACTAAAGTAATTCTACCAAAAGTCAAACTAAGACATATGAACCCAAGTTTGAGAACTAAAGAAAAAAAGTAAATACTAATCATTATCCTACGACAAGCAAGGTACATAAGGTGAAGTTGAAGAAGCTTTTCCATGAGCATTTTTGCAATAAGCTTCTGTAGTTTTTCCAAAAATCGAGGTTATATTAACTACTTCCATCAAGATATCGGAGCAACCTGAAATCTCATTGCAATTTAATTCAATTGTAAATTTACTCTCAGTAGTTCCGATAATCTTGCGATATGTTACCCCTCTTATTTGTACTCCTGATTTCTGGATAATCATATTCCAAAAATAAATCATTCAATCAGTATATCTCTTTAATCAAAAGTAACAATGTTATGTATGGTATGACTATTTTGTAAAAAATAAAATGTATGGCATGACAATATAAGTGTGAATTTTGAAGGAAAAAAAACATAGAAGTCTAACCTGCAAAGTGTGTGCTTTGTCCATCACCAAATCCTTACACTTTTGGTTAATAATTATTGGATGTTTGGTATCTACAATGAACAAAAATAAAAATAAAATTTCTTTATGTCATTAAAGAAGAGTACTTTATGTCATTCAAAGAACCCAACTAGGATGATAAACAGTCACAACAGACTTGAAGAAAAATATTTTTAAAAAAGAAATGAAGTCGCCATCTACTGTAGATCATGAAATATAAAAGCTCCATTAAATTATTAGCCCAAATTTCTCGTCTAAAGACTAAAACATGTCAACCAAAAACAAATAATACAAATTATGGTACATTTTATTATATAAACTTTATTACCTTGCATTATTGTTAAATGAGTGGCATATATGTGGTAAATGTTACTCTGACGTTGGTTTATGAAAGAATACTCAAAGTTGGATATTTGGATTATAGATTTTTCTAATAAGATAATTAACTCAATCAAACTCATTATGTTCTATGTACTGTTAAATTCTCAATCCATACTTATATGCTTGCATAGGAATTCAGCTATGATATCAAGGTACTTCGTCCGTCTCACATTTGATGTCCAATTTAAGTTTTAGATGGGGAATAATTAATAATATTGAGAGAAAAATATAATGAAATCTTTTTTTTTTTTGAAGGAATAATGAAATCTTATATCTTTATTAGTTGCGTTTTTTTTTTTAATTTTCAAAGTTTTATAAAATATAGATATATTAGATTTAAATAAATTATGTAAACCCTCCAAAACCATGCAAATTTTTCCTCCAATACAATTTTTTAATTCTCATCTCATTAACCTAACATAACACCATTGTAACACATCTGAAAAACATCTATTTAATGGGTTCAGATCATAACACCATTAACCTATCATGATGTCATTAAATAACAACGTGATATACCAAAACATTAGGTAAATTACTCTGTCATTAAATTACTTTGATTTGATAATGTCATTATATACCAAATAACACAAATACTTTGCTATGTTCATTTTCTCATTAGGTAAATTATCAAAATATTATAATATCCAAATCAAGGCATCAAATGTATAATCCTCGAAACTTTCATTCCAGATAATCAATTATATTTGTTATATAACTTTAATCCGTATACTAGTTCCTTATTGAATATCAAGGTATTGTTCGTTTGCAAACTAGTCAGTGTATCATTCAAAACCCTTTCCTCAAACACCAAATGCATGTAATGTGATTCCCTCCTTCATAATATGACACCTGATCAAACCTGATCAATCTATTAGTAGCAAAAGATTCAACCAAACATAATTGTAGATCGTTTGATGCCTCTACTTCCTCATGCACATAAAAGAACAATCCTTCATGCTCATCGTCCTAGAGATATCAATCACACATTCTAATATTCAAGCGTAAATATCCATGCACATAAATGGAGTCTAAACACAATAGGCTAGCCAAATTAAATCCATGTGATCACTTGGTTGGGTTTGAGTCCAAATTTATAGAAATGTATCCTCTCAATTTTTCAGAACTATTGTATGCCTATACAATCAAATTTGAAAGTAAGGGTGCACCCAAAAAATGTAATAGAGTTGTAAATTTGTAATAATCCAGCACAACTAACAAATATAACAGATTGCAGACACGATATCTTTTTCGAGGAAATTGCAAACACATTATCAAATTGTAACGCTACTCCACTTGTACTATACATCAGTAAATATCAGGACAAACAAGCTCGACAATTCTGTGAGTAGTAACATCAAGAAAAATTTTACTCATAAATGACAATTCAATATCATCTTCAAAGTTCTTACATATAATTTTTATTTATTTTATGGTGTCTTCTGCGATTATTTTCACCGAACTCTGCGATCTCTGTCTTGCTGTCCAATGCCCATGGATTTCTGGGCAGCTGCAATGCCTTCAGGATCTGCAGTGCAACAGATAACATACACCATATTAACAAAAACAGAGCAAATATCAAAATTTGTTGAATGTTCGTCCTCATTAAAATGCATAGGAACTACAAAAAAATTATGCTAATCCAACGAGGAGGCGCAAATCACACTTTTGACCACGATAAGCATAAATATGGTTCTGTGCCAAGAATTAATTGAGAAACACAGTTGGTCAATTTGGAAGCTGTATAATGAAAGAGAAAGTGTAAAATGATTATGAGACTGCAATTCATATATAAAGGATAGCACCCACACAAGTGGCTTGAAGAACTTGACAGTTTTGACAAAAAATAACTGGAGAGAGAGAACGTTTGAACTATAACTATACTCAGATTAATGGGAAGAGGTAAAATATTGAGCTAAAGCTATATTTGGATTGATGGGAAGAGGGGAAATGAAAAGGAATATAATAAAATCATATCAATTACCATTGTTTAAACTGTAAAATATGACAGAATAGAATGAAACACCATGAAATCTATATTATCGCACTCCACATCCTGTGTTTTGCTTCAAGCCAACATCTTAAGGAAATCTCTAGTTTGTGTTGGACCAAAGAGGTGATGTTTTATGTGAATGGACGGTTTCAAGCCATATTATATGTAATAGCGAGCCATGGATTTGACACTGAAATATGAAATTAATCAAATGGTGATGGAGGGACGTGGGAAGATGAGTTTGTAATACAGGTTTTTGTTTCAGCAAGGATTTCAGTTGAAAATGCACTTTGTCAGAAATATTTTACTTGAAGAACAATGATGAGACATGTCGACCATGGGGGATGTCACATTCACACTCGTTCGAAATTATTCAATCTTGCGATAATTTTCGTGCAGCTGAGTTGTTGGGTGAGGTGGAGGACAATGTCTGAACTGAGGCGCATTTTAAAGTAAAGGCCACTATTGAGCGTAGGAACAACGTAAGAGCTGTTCATGCTCATAGTCCTACATATTTGGGCCTTTGAGTTTGATTTTAAGAGAAGAACAGAATAATGATCCTTAAAATAATGGGAACTTTGAAACATTTTGGCTTTATATATTATATTATATGCAATCTTCAGGTGTGTAAAAAGGTGCAGTGAATCCAACATACCAAAGAACTGAGTGAAAATGCGCGTGAAGAAGTTCAAGTTGCGAGAGACATTGTAAGCCATGACGGGTGGGAGAGGTTTCACCATTGTGTCAATGGTAAACACTCGCTGAAGAAACTGCAAATACAAAAAGAGAAGTATATTACATTCAAAACTTGGAGAAAAGTAGTGGATGCTATATCAATTGTACAGGCAAGAATTAAGAAGAAAACAATGTGTGGTCATTTATATAATTAAGAATAACAACAGGACAGACTTTAATTGTACAATAGCAGAAGGGAAACAATGATAAAAAGGGGAAGCATGTAATATACATTGATGGTGCACATAGTCATAAAGTCAAACAACAGAAAGCCTAGGTAATATATTAACTGTATGTTTTGATACATGGTAGCAAGTGTCAAACCAGTGTGTCAATGCCGCACTTTAGTCGCAGAGCGGCCCCTAGAGGACATGCAGAAGTGGATCGGTTTAGTCTAGCGGCCGTAAGCTGGAATAACTTCTACCCCAGCTGCTATAGTGGCCAAAATACCGGGTTATACACACTGTAGCACTGGACCACCTAATGCGATAAAAAAAAAAAAACCCCTTAAAATTTAGGATTTCGGTTGGTGTATTTTAGGACTTCGCAATAATTAAACAACCATAAAGAGCTTTGTTTTTCTCTCTCACTCTATCTCATTCATGTTGTCATTTTCCATTTTGTCACTGCTCAACCATAACTAGCTGGATTTTTATACATATTTGTATAAATTATATACACTTGTATAAAAATTTCAAAATAATTGTCATCCCGCTGTCTGTTATCCTCCTATAGAGTTTTGGGGTCAGCCACTACACTCCAAGATCCGGGATTGATTAGTTGATAGCACAATTTCAAACACGACTTCCGCTTGTCAAATGTGACTTTGATACAAATCTAGATGCGTAGTTAGTTTGAATCGAAATTGACATTGTCTCTAAATCTTGGTTTCACTAATATGAAAGACAAAAATCAGGCAAAACTTGAGAGGTTACAAAAGCATCACTCGGTTTTAAAACAATTATAAACAAATCATTGATACAAAATAGAGTCAGCTAAAATTCCTTTTTGTCAAAAACTCAGCTACAAAACCTAAATTACATATAACCCAGAAAGAAAGAAAAAACTAAGCCTTAAAATGTTACAATTTATAATGACCAGTTAAAGGTATATGGCAATCAGTTCCAACACTGGCACAGTCAGTTCCAAATTTCACTAATGAGTCTATACTAGATATTGATCAGTTACAGAGTATAATTCAAATTCAAATGAAATGAAATCTATCAACCGTGCATCCCATTAGTCAGCTATGAAGCAGACACTAGACACAACGCCGATAGATAGACATAGTGATAATTTAAAAAAAAAATGAAAGTAATTGAATATAATCACATGTATTAGTCGTAACGGTGTTTGACACCAACACATGTCTGGCACACATTCGATCTGAAGTGTTGGCGTCATAGTTTAAAATTGCGGTCTGCAACCGCACAAGTAATAGTTTTAGAAGTCTCCGCAACAACATTGTAACCACAATTTTGACCACATTAGCCCGCTTGCATTTTACCACGGTATAAAGATTTGCAGAGTAACAACAACCACTTGGTTATAATGGTTTGAACTTTCAACTTGTATGTGCGGTTATGCTGCAAATCTTTATGCTACTTAATTAATTACTATGTGCATTTTATTTACAACCATTTTCCACACTAAGAAAAACACCAAAAAGCAATAACCTTTGGTAGTACACTCAAAAAGAGTTTCAAGTTTCAACTTAAAAGCATATTCTTTCCTAATTATAAGCAAAAATGAGTCAAAGAAAGTTTATGTATTTAGTCAAAATCTCTATTGCCCTGACACTTCTGATGGAAAGTGTTTGTTGGCATCCAACATTGACATGACACACAAGATTAATTCATATTTTTCACGTGTTAGTGTGTGCCACGTGGTGTTTTTGCTTCATAGGTTTTTCACTATTTACAAAGTTAATTTTGACCTATGAAGAAAAAACACACACCCACACACACACTAAAAAAAATGAAACACGGACACATAAACACACACTGACACATGTGATTACAGTAATCACATGTGTCGGTGTCATGTCAATGTTGGACACCAACAAACGCTTTCCATCAGGAGTGTCAGAGCCAAATACATGAACTTTATTTGACTCATTTTTGCTTATAATTACGAACGGAGTAAGCCATATCACAACCTAGTTTGAGTTTCCTTTACAAAACAAAATTGTAAATAGGTTGAAAACAAATATGAATGCGTTGAAGAAGAAAAGAAAACCTGATAATTGCGTTGGAAACTGTAACGAAGTTCAGGATCAATTTCAATTCCATCATCATCATCATCATGATTATGAGTATTGGATTTGGAACGGGGGACATGCATAGTTGAAGTTCCATCAGATTGACTGGTGACTTTGAGATTTGCGTCTGGAAATTGTTCGGTGGTATCCTCCTCGCCTCTCCATGGCGCCGATGGCATCAGTTGTTTCTTTCCCTTCTTCGCCATTCAGTGATTTCTTAGAGTTTCAGGGTTCAGTGAAATGAATTAGTTGTAAATAAACAAGATAAACCTTATCCCATTCCTTTTCCACTTATATGCTTCCTCCGTCGCATTTTTTTTTTTTTTTTTTTAAGCAAAGAAAAATATTATTTCATTAATTAAAATGTATTCAATATAACCAGGTGTTCTACCCTGGCTGACTTTGCTAACTCATGAGCAACCGCGTTTGTTTGTGTTTGCACAAACTCAACATTGAGTTTTCATAAAAATTGATTAAATAAAGTTTTACAATCTTGTATAATACTCCCAAATTCAATGGTAAAATATTAATTGTGTTCATTTCAATGGTAAAATTAGTACTATTTTTTATCTAAATTTATGACGATTTGACATTTCACACATATTAAAAATTATAATTAATTTTGTATAGAAAAGAAATATTATGAATTGTTTTACAAAATTGCCCTTAATAAATACCATGTGAAAGATAAATTAAAGAATTGAAAAAATAGAGAGTAATAATTAGTTAAGGGTATAATAGAAAAAGTAACATTAATTCTTCATTGGTATTTTAAACCGACTTATAATTTGAGACGAATTTTTTTTTCCAAAACAACTTATTAAAATACTCTTATTAATTATAGTTAGTGGAATAGTTAAGTTGGATGAAATTCAATAAATAAGAGTATAATGGTTAAAAAAAATAATAAATGTTGCATTAACATTTTAGATTGACAATTATTTTGAGACAGAGAAAAAATGTTAAAGAGACAATTAAAATGAGACGAATAATGTATTAATTAACACATTGAAAAAGACAAGAATAACGGTAAATTTTTATAATTGTTAAATAAATATAATTAATGTGATACAAATTATAAACAATTGTAAGGTTAAATTTTAAAAAAAAAAAAGGTTTATAACCCTAATTATGTCTATAATAGGTCTTATATTGTTAAAAAAATGTAAGGCTAAATTTGTAATTTAATTCTCATGGTCACCACCTTCACCACCTATAGGTTAATCTTTTTATCTTGATATGTTATGTGTTAAGTGCATATGATATATTGAAATGTTTAATCGAGTTATGCTAAAAGCACGTTTTAACTTTTAATTATCAAACTCTAGTCATTTTATGCTTTTGAATAGTATGATGTTTCATCATTGCTTGCTTTCCATGTAGCTTCTTACACATTGTTGGTGTTGGTAGATGA